>ERZ808252.3-NODE-3-length-251237-cov-21.674037_pt1 | contig 251237 bp, 210 predicted proteins | sample MGYA00521242_ERZ808252 | MGnify/ENA primary metagenome ERZ808252 (study PRJEB31516, sample SAMN03275581) | gut metagenome | biome: mammalia-associated habitat; material: feces | host: Papio cynocephalus | place: Kenya | collected 2012-08-07 ...
GGGCGTATGCCATACGCCCCTACGGCGGCGGAATTTGTTTGTTGATAGTTGCTTGTGTGATTGCTGCCTTATGGCGTTGTAAAAAGTGGCACACCTAATGCAAAAGCACAGGTGCGCCACTGATTATGTTGTATGCCTGTGTCGCGGACTTACAAGTCGCGGTCGAGGAGTGTGCTGCCGTCTGCGCCAAACACGCGCAGGCGAAGCCTGTCGCCGCTTTTCTGCAATGCCATTGCCGTTCCCACGTTTTTCCCGCTCATGTGCGGTCCTCCGCCGCCAACACACGTCATGGGGTTGCCCTGCCTGCCTTTTTCTATCACATAAAAGAAATGGGCGTGGGCTGTGAGGTTGACATCGAATTTCCCCTTCTCGAGCAGCGGGCTCCACAGTGCCGTCCAAGGATGAAAGTTGTCGGTATAAACGTTCTTGTCGCCCCAAATAGGAATGTGGTTTATCAGAATGCGACGACGTGCCTTTTTGAATTCTTTGCTTTTAAGTTCTTTTTCAAGGAACGTTTTTTGGTCGATACGCAGCTTTGTGAAGTCGTTCAAGCCGTAGTAAACCCAGGTATCGTCGGGTTTGTCCTCGCCGCAGTCGAGCACCACGAAGCGTGTGTCGCCCCACGAGAACGCGCCGTATGTTTTGCCATCGAAATTGTCGGTGAGCGAGAGCATTCCGGCAGAGTAGGAGTTGCGTATTTCGTGGTTGCCGCGTATTATGAACGTAGGCACATCGGCAGCGTTTGCGCCGCGCATCAGCACATTTACCCTGTTAATGGCGTTGGCACGGTCGCGGGGTTCCGGCACGCAGTCGCCGTTGAAGAATGTCAGGTCGGGTTTTATTCCGTTCTTCTTCAAGGTTTCGTTCAGCGCGTTCATCACTCCGTCTTGCTCGTGCAGGTCGTTGAACACAACGGCTGTGAAGTTCTTGGTGTGGGGCGAGGGGAGTGTGAAGCTGTGCCATGGAGTTTTTACGGTGTTGCCTAGAATTTTGCGGTAGGCTTCGTTGAGCAGCACTTCCTGCATGCACACGCGGTAGTGGTATTTAACGCCGGGAACAAGACTGTCGAGGCGCACCTTGTTCTCGATGCCAAAGCACGGTTCCTGCCCTGCGAGCAGTGTGCGTGCGGTTTTGAGTTTGGCAGTGTCTGTTCCGTATTCAATCCAGGTGTGAACCACTGCGTTTGTTTGGTACATAATGCTCACTCCGTTGTTTGTGATGTTTTGCAGGTAGGGGTCGGAGCATAGCAGCTTGTTTGCGTCAAGAGCAAAGCGCACATCGGCAAACACCGGGCGGTGGTCGGAGGCTTGCGGCTCGTTAAGCACTCCGTTGCGCAAAAGCACCACGCTTTTTGCCGCTTCGTTCTTGAACAGCGCAATGTAGTCGATGGTCTCCGTGGGCTTGTTGGCCGGATATGTGTGCTGCTTCGGGTCGGTTAGCGGCGTGAAGTATCGTGTAAACAGTCTTCCCTCCTCCGAATCGGGTATTAGGTTAAGGTCGCCGGCAACAAAGAACGGTTTGTCGTGCTTTGCCGCCTCGCTTCTAAGGATGGTGATTGATTTTACCCGGTCGGCGGGTGTTAGCGAAAAGTGGGTTGAGGCGAAAACAAACTTGGGATACTCGGCAATTATAAGCGTGCGCTTTTCTTCGCGTCCCGGCAGGGCGATGCGCGTAACGCGCAGCGGGTGTTTCTTGGCCAGCATACCTATGCCGTATTTGCCGCCCCGGAAATCGATGGCGGGGGAGTAGAAATGGTGCATGCCGAGCGCGGAAGCGTATTCCCCAAGAACGAAATGCCCCATTGAGCGTTCGGTGAGACTGTCAACCTCGTCAAGGGTTACGAGGTCGGCGTTCATGTTGCGTATTATGCTTGTTTGGCGTTCGTAGTTGAATGTCTTGCCGTCAATCTGCTTTCCGTTCATAATGTTGTATGACATAAGGCGCAGGGTGTTCTCAGGCCCGTGGTCGTATTGAGCGTGCAGGCTTGCCGGCAAAAGACACATTGCCACCGAAGAGCAAAGTAAAAAGCGCGATAAGGTGTTTAATGTGCTCATTATGCAGGTGTGCTTTTATGTTCGGGTATCATAAAATTTCGATGTCATATCCGCCTTTCCATTCGCCGTATGCCGGGGCGGTGTTGGTGTAGGGGCGTTGTGCGAACTCGCCTTCATATCCCTCTTTGTCGCACAATCCGTACCACGGCTCGATACATACGAATGGTGCTTTCTTTCCGTAGGGCGACCACACGAGGAACACAGGGGCGCGGCTGCTCACTTTTACAACCGGCTGGCGCTCTTTGTCGAGAAGGGTTATGGAGTGTACCTGGCTGTGGTCTATTATTATGGAATCAACTTTGAAGTCGTCATCGTGCAGCGGCATAAGTCCGCCCGGTGCCGGCAGCACGTAACGCCTTTCGGCCAGGCAACCGCCGCAGCCCACGGTTGCGCTTTCGGGATTTTCGATGTCGAACTGCAGGTAGCCCTTTATGTCATCGCTTTCACTGAAGCCGCGAAAATAGAATGAAGGATGGCCGCCAATTTGGAAAGGCATGTAATCGCAGCCTTCGTTTCTTACGGTCCATTCAACTTTTACCGTATTGCCGGCGAGGGTGAACTTTTGTTCAAGACCGAACATGAATGGGAATATTGCACGAGTTTGCGCTGTGTCGTGGGTGAAGTAGGTTACGGAATTGCTTTCGAGGGATTTCAGCTCGAACTCCGCGTTTTGCAGGAAGCCGTGTTTGCTCATTTCGTGCACCACACCGCGATGCCTGTACCTGCCTTCCCACACGGCGCCCACTGTTGGGAAAAGCATAGGGCAGTGTCTTCCCCAAATCTTAGGGTCGGCCTGCCACATCAGTTCTTCTCCGGTTTCCTCGTTTTTTATACTGCATAGTTCCGCGCTGAGCCTGCGGGTGCGTATGGCAATCTTGCCGTTGCTGATTTCTTCCATTTTTCTGTTGTTTGGGTATTATGTTTACCGGTTATAACTCTATTTGCAAATATAGCCTTTTTCGGTGAGGCTTAATGCGGCGCAACGCAAAAAAGTCCGCAACCGTAAAGGCTGCGGACTGCATGTGATACCTCTGAAACGGAGGCTATTTGTTTTTTATTTCTTCGTAATCTACGTACTCGCCCTCGTCTTTGGAAATGATCTTCTTCTTGGCCTTGGCTGTGGAAGTGTTAATACCGCCTGTGCTTTTCGGGCGGTTGTGCGACCTTTGCTGCTGTGGTGTCTCGCCCGTAAACATACGAACGAATTTGCGTAGAGTGTGCAATATTACGTAAAGCCCTATGAAAGCCAATATGAGTATGCCGAGGATTATTTTCATTTTTCAGCGCTTTTCGGTTATGAGTGAGAGCATGAGATACCAAAGGATTGCAATGGCAAGGCCTCCGATATGGAATGCAATTATCAATATCAGAGACACGGCCAGGAATATGTATTTCACCTTGTTGTCTTTCCATGAAAAGTTCTTGAACTTAAGTGCGAACATGGGAATTTCGCTCACCAGCAGGGCCGATGAAATGAAAGCCAACGCTATTATAATGTATGCGGCGGCGGGCGATGCCAGCAGCTCCGTGTTTAGCGAGCATGCCGAAGCTCCCCAAAAAATTGCGTTGGCGGGGGTGGGAAGTCCTATGAACGATGTAGCCTGCCGTTCGTCAAGGTTGAACTTTGCAAGCCTTAGCGCCGAAAAAGCCGCCATTACGAAAGCAGCGTACGGGTAAATTTCCTGCGCTCCTGCAAGCGACTGCGGCACGGCGCACTGCTTGAGCATGGTGAATGCTATGGCCGACGGTGCAAGCCCGAATGTGATGTCGTCGGCAAGCGAATCGAGCTCCTTGCCTATCGGTGAGGATACTTTCAGGGCTCTTGCAGTGAAACCATCGAAAAAGTCGAACACCGCACCTGTTATTATGAATAGAAAAGCCAGGCGCGGGTTTCCCTCAAGGGCAAAAGCCACGGCAATGCAGCCTGAAACAAGATTGCAGCAAGTTATGCCGTTGGGCAGGCTTTTCTTTATTTCGTTGAACATGTTTGCTTAGTTTTTCAAGTGTGCTATCACCGTTTGGTTTCCTGTTGTGCGCTGCCCGAGTTTTATCTCAACCTTTGCGTCAAGCGGCAGGAACAAGTCAACCCTTGATCCGAATTTTATAAATCCCAAATGCTCATCGATGTAGCACTCCTCTTTTTCTTTTGCATACGTAACTATCCGCCTTGCCAAAGCCCCGGCAACCTGACGCACCATTATTTCTTCTCCCGACGGGGTGCGGATTATAATGGTTGAGTGCTCGTTTTCCAAACTTGCCTTGGGAAGCCATGCCTTGTGGTAGTTGCCGTCCTGGTGTTCGACGCGGGTAACATATCCGTCAATAGGAAACCAGTTGGCGTGTACATTGACGATAGACATGAAGATTGACACCATACGCCTACGGTCTCCGAAGTATTCGTTTTCCTCAACCTCCTCGTCTACCACAATCTTTCCATCGGCCGGTGCCACCACAACTCCGTCGGTGCTTGCCTGAAAGCGGCGTATGGGGCAGCGGAAAAAATTCAGTATGCCTGAGTATATTATGATGCATGCCACCAGCACAAGGCAGAACGCCACACGCGGCAGCAGAACGTAAGCCAGCGCGCAAACCAGCACGAAGATAACCCCGCAGCCGATAAGAGTCTTGTCGCCCTCACGGTGTATGCGCACTTTTTTTATACGTTTCAGTTTTGTCATTTGTTGTTCTTGGGCTCTTTATTAATGTGCAAAAATAACAATTTTGGGTGTATCGGCAAGTTTTGTGGGTGTAAAAATGGAAAAAGCCCGCATTGCCGCAAAAACCATGTGGGACATCGGAAAAACCATGTCCGATGTAGGAAAAATTATATCAGACGTAGTTTAAACTACATCAGACCTTTTTTTGCCGCCTGCAAACGCCTGAAAAACAAATCTTTATGGCGGTGTCTTTTGCTTGGTCAATAATCTGCAAACCAATGCTTTATGCAAATCCGAACGTTTTTGCGGTTTCTTTGGCGTAAAGCAGTGCGCATGGATGTGCCGTGGAGGGCGAAGCCTGCGCCTTTATGATTTCTTATGCCGGGACGCGGCAAAAATGACGTGAGCAGTTTGTAGGTTTCAAATAAAGCAGTAATTTTGCATGCGGAATAAGAAACATCATAAACAATTAAATCAAACAACAACTATGGCTTATGTAATTAGCGACGATTGCGTTGCATGTGGAACCTGTATTGACGAATGCCCCAGCGGAGCTATCAGCGAGGGCAGCGACAAGTATGTAATCGACCCCAACGTTTGCGTTGACTGCGGCACTTGCGCTGACGTTTGCCCCAGTGGAGCCATCCATCCGGGAGAGTAAGCGCATCGGAATCATATAAAAGGCGCGGTGTTCCCCAAACGGGAGAATGCCGCGCCTTTTTAGTGTTCAGTGGCGCAGGGTGCCGAGAGTGGCGCGGGTTGCAGGAAAATTATTACCTTTGCATCCGTATAGTATCACAATTTCAAAAGCATAGCACAAAGACATGGCTCAGGAAGACGTTTTCAAGAAGATAGTGTCGCATTGCAAGGAATACGGTTTCGTTTTCCCCTCAAGCGAGATTTACGATGGTTTGGGCGCTGTTTATGACTACGGGCAGAACGGCGTTGAACTGAAAAACAACATAAAGCAGTATTGGTGGCAGAGCATGGTGCTGCTACATCAGAACATAGTGGGCATAGATGCCGCCATTTTCATGCACCCCATGGTGTGGAAGGCTTCGGGGCATGTCGATGCTTTCAATGACCCGCTAATCGACAACCGCGACTCCAAGAAACGCTATCGCGCCGATGTGCTCATAGAAGAGCAGATAGCAAAATACGATGAAAAGATAGCCAAGGAAGTTGCGAAGGCACGCAAGCGCTTCGGCGATTCGTTCGACGAGGAGAAGTATTGCGCCACAAGCCAGAGAGTAATCGAGCACAAGCAAAAACGCGATGCGCTGCACGAACGCTATAAAAAAGCGATGAACGACAACAACCTTGGCGAGCTGAAGCAGATAATACTCGACGAGGGTATTGTATGCCCTATAAGCGGCACGAGAAATTGGACCGACGTGCGCCAGTTCAACCTTATGTTCAAAACAGAGGTAGGCTCCACAGCCGAGGGAACCTCCACAATCTACCTGCGCCCCGAAACGGCACAGGGAATATTCGTTGACTACTTAAGCGTGCAAAAAACCGGGCGCATGAAGTTGCCGTTCGGCATAGCGCAGATAGGCAAGGCTTTTCGTAACGAAATAGTGGCGCGCCAGTTTATATTCCGCATGCGCGAGTTCGAGCAGATGGAGATGCAGTTTTTCTGCAAACCCGGCACGGAAATGGAATGGTTCAAATACTGGAAGAACATGCGTATGAAATGGCATCAGGCTCTGGGCTTCGGCGCGGAAAACTACCGTTTTCACGACCACGAAAAGCTCGCCCACTACGCAAACGCCGCAACCGACATAGAATTCAGAATGCCTTTCGGCTTCAAAGAGGTGGAGGGAATACACTCGCGCACGGACTTCGACCTTTCACAGCACGAAAAGTTCAGCGGAAAGCAAATAAAATACCACGATCCCGAAACAGGCGAAAGCTACACTCCATACGATGTGGAAACCTCAATCGGTGTTGACCGCATGTTCCTTTCGGTAATGTGCCACTCGTTTGAAGAAGAGAAGCTCGAAAACGGCGAAACGCGCACCGTGCTGCATTTGCCGCAGCAGCTTGCGCCCACAAAGTTGGCTATATTGCCGCTTGTGCGCAAGGACGGGCTGCCCGAACTCGGCGAGAAGATAATGAAGGATTTGCGCTACCATTTCAACTGCAAATACGAAGACAAGGATTCGATAGGAAAGCGATACCGTCGCCAGGACGCAATCGGCACGCCGTATTGCATAACAATCGACCACGACAGTCTCAATGACGGATGCGTTACATTGCGCAATCGCGATACAATGGAGCAGGAGCGCGTAAAGATAGCCGCATTGCGCGATATTCTTGAGGAGCGTGTGAGCATAACATCGCTGCTAAAGAAAATTGCCGACGACTGAAAAAACTTTATTCCAAATGAAAATGCTAGAACATTCCATATTCCGCGCGTTTGCGTTTGCAATTTGCGCGGTGTGCTGCATTACTCTTTGCGCCTGTTCCGAGAACGATGGCGAGGAAAACGAATATGCCAACTGGAAACCGAGAAACGAGAGTTTCTTTGCGAAGGCCATGCAGACGGCAGGCGACTCGATAGCATACGCAAGGCGCGTTTACGGCGACAAGTGGCAGGAATATTCAAACCGCCGGCAATATCTGTGCTATTCCCGCCAAAATAATGCCGCACACAAGCAGACCGACTCCGTGGCGGTCGAGATACTTAAACGCGGTACCGACGACGGAGTGATGCCGTATTTCAACGACAGCGTGAGAATTGCATATCGCACATTGCTCGTTCCAACCACGTTGCATCCCGATGGGCTTGTGGTTGACCATTCCGGCTTTTCATCGGAATACGCCAAGGTGTTCGACCGCTCAACAATGGCCCCGTCCACTTTCTGCGTAAGTGCGTTGGTACACGGAGTGGGCACGGCATTGCAGTATATGCACAGGGGCGATAGGTGGAGGGTTGTTATTCCCGCTGACCTCGCGTATGGCACTTCGGCAAGCGGGTCGATACCAAAGAATTCCACAGTAATCTTCGAAATGGAACTCGTGGAAATATATCGCCAGGGCACATCGCCGGGAGTTTGGCAGTAGAAAGAAAAAATATAGATTATAAAAGGGGGGGGCATGCATCATAAAGGTTGCGCCCCCTTTTTTGCATTCATTGCCCATATGTGTGTGGGTTCGAGCGCCTGTTCGATTTGCCGAAAAACCGTAAAGTCGTTTCTCCTCTACGGGTATACCAAAAACCATGAGGGATGTAATAAAAACTATGTCCCATGTAGAAAAAATTATGTCTGATGTAAAAAAAACTACATCAGACATGATTTTTCGCGTCTCTGACCTTTTGTAAAACATTAACATGCAAGGGGTTTCCAAAACATAGTCGGCTGTTTCGAAATAAGATGTTTATCAAAACATCCGTATTCCCCTTGGCATTTAGTGGGAGCTGCTGCCGTCAAACTCGTTTTTGTGTGCGGCGATGTATGCCGCCGCCGCATCGGCGCACCGTTCGCCATCGATTGCCGCCGAAACTATGCCTCCGGCATATCCGGCCCCTTCGCCGCAGGGAAACAGCCCCGCGCGCAATATGTGTTGCATGGTGGTGTTGTTGCGTGTTATTCTGACGGGCGATGAAGTGCGTGTTTCCACTCCTATCACTGTTGCCTCCTTCGACAGGAAACCCTTGTGTCTTGCCCCGAAAATTCTGAATCCTTCGGCAAGGCGGGTGTAAATGAACGCGGGCATCCAAAAGTGAAGTGGAGATGAGATAAGCCCGGGTGCGTATGACGATTGCGGGAGGTCGAAGCTGAGTTTGCGGTTCACAAAGTCGCCCATGCGCTGTGCGGGAGCGGTTTGGCTGCGGTTGCCCTGCAACCAGCATTCGCGCTCGAGCGCTTCCTGGAAATACATCATTCGCAAAGGATTGTCGGAGTTGTTCCAATCGCTGTGCGAGGCGGCAAATTTTTCATCGCCCAAAGCCGTTTTAATCACAGACTCTATCGAAACGTCGCCGAGGTCTTCCTCTCTCAGCTCCACCACCATGCCCGAATTGCTCCATTTGGAGCCGCGACTTTTGGGGCTCATGCCGTTCACCACTATCTGCTCATCGCCTGTTGCCGCAGGCACAACAAATCCGCCCGGACACATGCAGAAACTGTAAACGCCGCGCCCCTCCACTTGTGCGGCCATGGAATATTCCGCCGAGGGCAGCCAGTTGCCCTTGCCGTTGCGCGAATGGTATTGTATGCAATCGATGGTGAAACTCGGGTGCTCCAGTCTCACACCCACAGCCATGCCTTTCATTTCGAGGGCAATACCGTTGCTGCGCAGCATTCTGTAAACATCGCGTGCCGAATGGCCTGTGGCGAGTATCACCGGACCTTTGTATTCCCTGCCGTTTGCATCGGAAACACCACACACCGTGCCCTTTGAGTCGTAGAGCAGAGACGTAACCTTTGTTTCGAAATGCACCTCGCCGCCACAGCCGATTATTGTGTTGCGCATGTTCTCGATAATGCGCGGCAGGCAGTCGGTGCCAAGATGCGGATGGGCTGACGAAAGAATGTCGGTGTCGGCTCCGTGCTGGCAGAAAACAGAAAGAATTTTGCTTACGTTCCCCCGCTTCTTGCTGCGGGTGTATAGTTTTCCGTCGGAATATGCCCCGGCTCCGCCCTCTCCGAACGAGTAGTTGCTTTCGGGGTCTACACGCTGCGTTTCGCGTATGCGGGCTATGTCGCGCTTTCGCGAATGCACGTCTTTGCCGCGTTCAAGAACCACGGGCTTTATGCCAAGCTCTATCAGGCGTAGCGCGGCAAAGAGTCCTCCCGGTCCGGCTCCAACCACAACGGCCACGGGTGCATTTGCCACGGAGCGATACTCAGTGTGCTCGTATTCTTCGGGCACTTGCTCGCCGGCAAGGTAAACGTCCGTCGAAATGTGTACCACTATGTTTCTTTGGCGTGCATCGATGCTTCGCTTTCTTATGCGTAGGCTTGAAATTGTGCGCACGTCTATTTTGAGCATTTCAGCCGCCTCGAGTTTCATGCGCCCTGTGTCGGAGGCATCGTGCGGATTGAGTGTTAAATTCAGACTGTACATTATTATATATTGTAGTGTGCGTTGAAGGCGGTGCTTTTGCGCTCAGCCGAAAAGCTCGCGCAGTGCGTCCTCAACCTTTCCCACGCTCACGATTTCTATGTTGTTGTTAAAGTTGTTGCGTCCCCTCGCGTTGTGTTTCGGCACCAACATTCGCTTGAAGCCCAGCTTGGCGGCTTCGGATATTCTTTGCTCAATTCTCGCCACGGGGCGTATTTCCCCGCTCAGTCCCACTTCGCCTGCCATGCACACCTCGCGCGAGATGGGTGTGTCAACATTGCTCGACAGTATGGCGGCAACCACAGAAAGGTCGAGCGCGGGGTCTGTAACCCTTATTCCGCCGGCAAGATTTAGGAACACGTCTTTTTGGGTGAGCTTAAAGCCCACTCGCTTTTCGAGCACGGCGAGCAGCATATTCATTCTGCGTGTGTCGAAACCTGTGGCCGAACGCTGGGGAACGCCGTATGCCGCCGTGCTAACCAGGGCCTGGGTTTCGATGAGCAACGGGCGCACGCCCTCGATTGTTGCAGCTATCGCCACTCCGCTAAGCCCGGCGTTGTCTTGGGTTAGCAGCAGTTCCGAAGGGTTTTCCACTCCGCGCAGCCCCTCTTGGCGCATTTCATATATGCCCAGCTCGCTTGTGCTGCCGAAACGGTTTTTTATTCCGCGCAGTATGCGGTATAGATAATGGCGGTCGCCCTCGAACTGCAAAACCACATCGACAATGTGTTCCAGCACCTTTGGTCCTGCAATCACGCCCTCTTTGGTAATGTGTCCTATCAGGAATACCGGTACTGCACTCTGCTTGGCGAACTTCAGCAACGCCGATGCGCATTCGCGCACCTGGGTGAGACTGCCCGGCGCACTGTCGCAGGTTTCTGTCTCGATGGTTTGTATGGAGTCGATAACCACAAGGTCGGGCGCGGTTTCTGCAATTTCGCGGAATATATTCTCGAGAGAGGTTTCGCAAACAACAAGGATGTCGGCGGTGGCGTTTTCAATCCGTTCGGCGCGCAGCTTAATCTGCCGCTCGCTTTCCTCGCCGCTTACATACAGCACTTTTTTCTCCGGCATTCTCATTACGGTTTGCAGCATAAGCGTTGATTTTCCTATGCCCGGCTCTCCGCCGAGTAGTATCAGCGAGCCCGGCACTATGCCTCCTCCAAGAACGCGGTTTAGTTCCGTGTCGTGGGTGTTGACCCTTTTTTCTCCTGTTGCCGTAACCTGCGAAAGTTTTACTGAATGCGGGCGTTTTTCCGCCACTTTTGCCAAGGCCGAAACGCCGCTTCTCGCAGTGGGCGCCTGTTCGGGCGCAATGTTTATCTCCTTGAAAGAGTTCCACGCTCCGCACGAAGGGCATTTGCCAAGCCACTTCACACTGTCGTAGCCGCAGTTTTCGCACACGTATGCCGTTTTGCTCTTTGCCATGTCAGTCTTTGGGTATGAGTGTATAGTTTTTGAATGCGGAGCTCTGTTTTAGAAAGTCTATTAAAGGGCGGTTGATGTTTACTTTCCTGTTCATGGCCCTCACTTTTATGTTTCTGAACCTTCCCGGTGCGGAGAACGAGAAAGTTATTCTCGTGTTTCCCGGATTTTGCTCCACCAGAGCCAAGAATTCCCTTGTCTCCATTACATCGAGGGTTGTGGCTATTGTGTTGATTTGCATTTCGGCAATTCCCGAAGTCTTTATATCGGCAAGGTATTCGATATTTTTCACGTTCACGTCAAACACGTTCGGATTGAAACGCCTTGGCTCTACGGTGGCGTGTATAAGCACGGCATAGCCTTCTTTGAGGTAGTTTTGCCATTGTGCCCAGTTTTTTCCGAATAGTGCTATTTCGCCCGTTCCCTCAAAGTCCTCGAACTGCACAATTCCGTATGGATTACCTTTTTTTGTCATTCCCATTCTCACTCCGGTAACCATTCCCCCGAGCACAATGGGCCTTCCCTTGAGTTCCGCAGGGTTTGAGAGTTTTGAGAATGGTGTGTTGCAAAGTTGCTCCATTATAACGGCGTATGGGTCGAGAGGATGTCCCGAGATGTATATTCCCACCAGTTCCCGCTCTTTTTCCAACCGCGTTATGTTACTCCATTTGTCGTAGTTATCCGGGGGCAGCGGGCGCGGAACTTCCATTCCTCCAACATCGTCAAACAGCGAATTTTGTGCTTCGCTCTTTTCCTGCTGCACATTGGCTCCGTATCGCATGAGCACCTCCATGAAAGTGGCGCGGTCGTTGCATGGGGTGAGATATACTTCGCGGTCTATCCCGAAACTGTCGAAAGCTCCGCTCACGGCAAGGCATTCCATGGCCTTACGGTTTACGGCGTTTGCGTTTACCCTTTCCACAAAGTCGTATATATCTTTGAAAGGTCCGTTTTCCCTTCGCTCGTCGACAATGGCTTTTGCAGCCGCGCCGCCCATGCCTTTGATTGCCGACAGTCCAAAGCGTATCTCGCCTTTCTTGTTTACGCCGAACTCTATGTAGCTCTCGTTTACATCGGGACCGAGTGTGGAGATTTTCATCTTTTGGCATTCCTCCATGAGCTTTGTTATCTCGCCAATGTCGCTAAACCTGCGTGTCATCAGTGCCGCCATGTATTCCGAGGGGTAGTGTGCTTTCATGTAGGCGGTTTGGTATGCAACCCACGAGTAGCACGTGGCATGAGATTTGTTGAAGGCGTAGGATGCGAATTTTTCCCAGTCGCTCCATATCTTTTCAAGCACTTTGACGTCGTGTCCGTTTGCCGCGCCTTGTTTAAGGAACTTCGGCTTCATCTCGTCTACGATTTTCTTCTTTTTCTTTCCCATGGCCTTTCGCAGCGCATCGCTTTCGCCTCGGGTGAAGTTAGCCAGCTGTCGCGAAAGTAGCATCACCTGCTCCTGATACACCGTAATGCCGTAGGTGTCTTTCAGGTATTTCTCCATGCAGGGGATGTCGTAGGTTATTAGCGAGGGGTCTTTTTTTCTGCGTATGAACTCAGGTATGTAGTCCATGGGCCCCGGGCGGAATAGAGCGTTCATTGCTATCAGGTCTTCGAACACTGTGGGGTGTAGCTCGCGCAGGTATTTTTGCATTCCCGCCGATTCAAACTGGAATGTGCCTATAGTGCGCCCTTCCTGGTAAAGTTCGTATGTCTTGCTGTCGTCAATGGGAATGTTGTCGAGGTCCACCACATGGCCCGTGGTTTGCTTTACGACTTTGCAGGCTTCTTTAAGCTCCGAAAGGGTTTTCAGTCCGAGGAAGTCCATTTTAATAAGTCCGGTCGACTCGATCACGTGTCCGTCATATTGTGTAACGGCGGTTTTCACTCCCGGAAAGTCGGGGTCGTCTGCCGTGCAAACGGGCACCCAGTCGCTTATGGGATTGCGGCATATTATGAAACCGCAGGCGTGTATGCCGGTGCCGCGTATGGTGCCCTCCAGCATTTTTGCGTATTTTATGGTGTTGCTTTCCCTGTCGTCGGGCGAGGCTTCGGCCAGCCTTAGTTCCTCCGTGCATTTTATGGCGTTCGTAAGGTTCATTTTCATGCCGTCGGGCAAACGGTCGGGAATTGCTTTACATAGGGCGTTGGCTTCCTGTAGCGGCAGCTTTTCCACGCGTGCCACGTCTTTTATGGAGTTCTTCGTGGCCATGGTGGCGTAGGTTATGATGTGGGCGCAGTTTTCATGCCCGTATTTGTCCATCACCCAGCGCAGCACCTTTCCGCGCCCGTCGTCGTCGAAGTCGGTGTCAATATCGGGCAGGTTCACGCGGTCGGGGTTAAGGAAACGCTCGAACAGCAGATCGTACTTTAGCGGGTCGATTTTGGTTATTCCCAGGCAGTATGCCACCACGGAGCCTGCCGCCGAGCCACGTCCCGGACCTACTATTACGCCCAGTTCCTTGCGCGCCGCGTTTATAAAGTCCTGCACAATGAGGAAGTATCCGGGAAAGCCCATTGTTTTCATAACGTGTAGCTCGAACTTTATGTGCTCTGCCACATTCTGTGGTACGGGGTCGCCGTAGCGTTCCTTTGCGCCGTCGTATGCGAGCTTTGCAAGATAGTCGGCCTCGAATTTTATTCGGTATATTTTGTCGTATCCTCCAAGGCGTTCTATAACCTTGTCGGCCTTGTCTTTGGGTAGCGGATTTTCTCCGTTCTCGTCGCTTGTGAACTCCTTGTAAAGTTGTTCCTCGGTTATTTTCGCCCTCCACTGCTCTTCTGTGCCGAAGTCTTTGGGAATGGGAAAGAATGGCATGATAGGACCGTGGTCGATGCTGTATTCGCTCACCTTGTCGCACACTTCGCATGTATTCGACAGGGCTTCGGGTATGTCGGCAAAAACCTCGTTCATCTCTTCGCGGGTTTTGAACCACTCCTGCTTGGAGTATCTCATGCGATTTGGGTCGTCGAGGTCCTTGCCCGTGGCTAAACAAAGCAGGTGGTCGTGTGCTTCTGCCGTCTCCTGGTTTTCAAAGTGGCAGTCGTTGGTGCAAACAAGTTTTATGCCGTATTCCCCGGCGAGTTTAACGATTTCGGCGTTCGCCTTTTGCTGTAGCGGGAAAGTTTCCCGGTTGGCGATTATGTGCGGGTCTTTTACCTCGTGGCGTTGGAGTTCCAAATAGTAGTCATCTCCGAACACCCGCTTGTACCATTCAACGGCCTCGCGTGCGCCGGCTATGTCGCCTTTCAGTATTTTTGCCGGCACTTCGCCGGCAATGCATGCCGAGGTTACTATAAGGTCTTCGTGATACTTCTCAAGGTCGGCGCGGTCGGTGCGTGGCTTGTAATACAGGCCGTCAACCCACGCTCGCGACACGAGCTTTATAAGGTTCTTGTAACCGTTATAGTTTTTTGCAAGCACAATAAGGTGGTAGCCCGAGGCATCGCCGTTCTCTTTTATCTTATCCTCTTTTTTGTTGTGTGCCACATACATCTCGCAGCCGAATATGGGCTTGAATGCCATTGTGCGGCGTTGTTTCTCCATTTCGGTCTCTATCTCCTTTTTGCGTTCCGGACTTGCGCTTTCGAGTTCGCCTTCAAGTTCGGCGAGCCTTTTCTTGGCCTTTCCTTTAAGTCCACCCACATAGTCGGCGAGTTCCTTGACGCCCATCATGTTGCCGTGGTCGGTTATCGCCATGCCGCGCATGCCGTCGGCTATGGCCTTGTTTACTATGTTGGGTATCTTAGATTGCCCGTCGAGAAGCGAATATTGGGTGTGGACGTGTAGATGTACGTAATCCTGCATTGTTATTAAAAGACGTATGGGTTGTTTTTGCCTGTCATACAAAGGTAAGGTTTTTTTGCGTTCCGGGAATTTCAAAAGCGTTAAATTTGCCGTGAATAAAACTTTGCGTGATGAGACTTACGATTATCGCATTCGCGCTTGCGGTTGCGCTTGCCGGGTGCAGGACAGACAAGCCCCATGGGGCGGACGTTTGGGGGAACGACCCCAAGAATGCGGAAAGCATATATGAATACGAGGAGAAGTACGGCGTGCAGACGACTTCCGTATGGGGCGCGGACAGCAGCCGATATGTGTGCGCGTCGGCCATTTCGGGGATTTCGAGCGAGCACCACCGTCTTTATTCGCCCAACGGCAGCCTGCGCGTAATTCTGGGCGGGGCTTCCGAAATGGGTGGGGCGTATGGCTGGCGCATCGACTATGGCACGGACGGAAAGGTGGAGGCTGTGTGCGACATTGGCGTTCTTGCCGACGCTGAATATGAAAGGCTGTCGAGGGGCGGCGGGGACGCGCTTGCCGTAATGCGTGAAAAACTCGCGAGCCGGGATGTGCATATGCGCTACGGCGTTGAACGCGACAGCGGCGGCGCGATTTTAAGGGTGGGGGATGTTTATGTTCCCGGCGGATACAAAGCGGAAATTTTTATAAGGGAGTGGGGGCCGTTTTGGAAAAGCGACATCGACGGCGGGTGCTTCGGATTTTTCGTAAGGCTCGAAAACACGGAGAAGGACAATGCCAACCGCACGGATTTGCTGTACTGCAACAACCGGCTCATTGCCGAAACGGCGTACAAGGACGGCAAGCCGTACAAGGTGCGCACGTACAACAGGCGCGGGCAATTGGTCGGCGTGTGCGACTGCGGCGATGCACGCGTTGCCAATATGGCGTTTTACGACCGCGATGCCGTGCCGCAATGGGGCGGTGAATAGTGGAGGGCTTTCCTTGCCGTGAAATTTTGTACTATTCACTTGCGGCTTGGAGCGATGCCGCCACGCGGTATTTTCCGTGCGTTCCGTGTGATTGCTATTTTGTTGTGCGTCATTGTTTTATAAAGGAGAAAAACGAGGTTTGAAATCTTGTGAAAACTATGTTCGATGTAGTTTGAATTATGTCTGATGTAGTTTTTCCCATATCGGACATAATTCTGACGATATGCGGAAAGTTTTTTTCGATGTGCTCCGAACACTTTTGTGGAACCTTAATAAAATTCCTGTCGAATGAAATTTGTACTATCAAAAGGATGTAAAGTCAAATGTGTTCGGAAAGAAAAACCTCCGCTCTGTAGTTCGGAGCGGAGGTTGTGTATTATGGCTCTTATGTTTTCGGGCTGTTATTTGGCGCATTTTGCGCACCATGGTTTAAGCTGCGCAAAGAAGTCGTTGCCCTTGTCGTCAACAAGTATGAATGCGGGGAAGTCTTTCACGGTAATCTTCCAAACGGCTTCCATGCCTATTTCGGGGAACTCAACGCACTCGATGCTCTTTATGCAGTCTTGCGAAAGCACAGCCGCCACGCCGCCGATGGTGCCGAGGTAGAAACCGCCGTGTTTTTTGCAGGCATCGGTAACTTCCTTGCCGCGGTTTCCCTTGCCAATCATTATCATTGAAGCTCCGTTGGCCTGGAACTCGTCAACATATGGGTCCATGCGGTTTGATGTTGTGGGACCCATGCTGCCGCAGGGATAGCCCTCGGGAGTTTTGGCAGGACCGGCATATAGCACCGGGTGGTCTTTGAAGTATTGCGGAAGCCCCTCGCCGCTGTCAAGGCGCGCCTTGAGCTTTGCGTGGGCTATGTCGCGTGCCACGATAATTGTGCCGCTAAGCGACACGCGGGTGCTTACGGGGTATTTTGTCAGTTCCTTTAGCGCGGCCTCCATGCCTTTGTCAAGGTTTATGGCAATGCCGCCGTTTTCGCCGGGAAGCTGCATGTGTTCCGGTATCAGGCTTGCGGGATTGCTGTCCATCTTTTCGAGCCAAATGCCGTCTTTGTTGATTTTGGCCTTTATGTTGCGGTCGGCCGAGCAGCTCACGCCAAGTCCTATGGGGCAGCTTGCGCCGTGGCGCGGCAAACGTATCACGCGTATGTCGTGTGCGAAAGCCTTGCCGCCGAACTGTGCGCCGAAGCCTATCTCGTGGGCCTTTTCAAGCAGCTTTGCCTCAAGGTCAAGGTCGCGGAAAGCGCGTCCGGTGGCATCGCCGCTTGTGGGCAGGGTGTCGTAGTAGTGTATCGAGCCGAGCTTTACGGTTAGCAGGTTCTTTTCCGCCGACGTGCCGCCTATTACGAAGCAAATGTGGTAGGGCGGGCAGGCTGCAGTGCCGAGGCTTTTCATTTTCTCCACGAGGAAGGGGATGAGCGTGCCCTCGTTCTGTATAATCGCCTTTGTCATTGGGTATAGATATGTCTTGTTTGCCGAGCCTCCGCCCTTGGCAACCATTACGAAGCGGTATTCCGCGCCTTCCCCGGCTTCGATGTCGATTTGGGCCGGCAGGTTGCATTTTGTGTTCACTTCGTTGTACATTGTAAGCGGTGCGTTTTGTGAATAGCGCAGGTTGTCCTCGGTGAACGTGTTGTAAACGCCGCGGCTCAGGGCTTCGGCGTCGTCGAAGCCGGTCCATACCTGCTGGCCTTTTTCGCCGTGGATAATTGCCGTGCCTGTGTCCTGGCAAAATGGCAGAATGCCTTTTACGGATGTTTCGGCGTTGCGCAGCAGTGTGAGTGCAACATATTTGTCGTTGTCCGATGCTTCGGGGTCGCTGAGTATGGCCGCCACTTGCTTGTTGTGCTCGCGGCGCAGCATGAACTCCACATCGTGGAAAGCCTGTTGCGTAAGGAGCGTCAGGGCTTCGGGGGAGACCTTGAGTATTTCTTTGCCCTCAAATTCGGCAGTGGATATCCCATTTTTTGAAATCAATCGGTATTCGGTGTCGTCCTTTCCAATTTGGAACATGGGCGCGTAGTTGAAATCGGGTGCTTTAGCCATATTGTTATGTATTTTTGTAAGTAGTCGCTTTTTGTATGGGTGTTGAAACTCATTGCAAATTTACGTTTTACTTGCCAACCGCGCAAAAGTTGCGGGGCAATAATACCTGTGCGGCGGCGGAATTTCTTATCTTTGCCTGTGTGTATAACCATAATGTTACCAACAAAAGATGCAGGCATAGGTACGGGGAAAACAATAATGAGTATGAATATATCGGGAAAAGCACTTGTTGCGCTGCTGGTTGCTTATGTATTTTGCGCGGTGGCGTATGCGCAGAAATCCGGCGGGAATGTTTACACGCATGGCGGAATAACGCGGCTTAATCCCGAAGAGCGTAAGGTTGCCCTTGTGTTCACCGCCGCCGACATGGCCGATGGGGCTGACACCGTTATGAGCACGCTGAAGCGTTACCGCGTGCGGGGGCATTTCTTTTTTACCGGAGGTTTTTTCGGAAAGTTCCCCGACGTGGTTAGGCGGCTTCTGAAGGATGGGCACTACGTTGGTTGCCACGGATATTCCCACCTGCTTTATTTACCATGGGACAGGAGCGATACGATGCTTGTAAGCCGCACCGCGTTCCGCGAGGACATCAACAAGGCATACGATACAATGGCGCCGTTTGGCATCAGAAAAAAGAAGGCGTATTATTTCATTCCGCCCTACGAGCATTTCAACGACACTGTTTCTGCATGGGCTTTGGAAATGGGCTTGCAACTTATAAACAACACTCAAGGCACGCTTACTTATGGGGACTATACAACGCCCGACATGGCGCGGTATTACAGCAGCGACTGCATCATGGAGCGCACCATGCGCATGGCCGCCGAAAAGCCGGACGGCATAAACGGCCATATATTGCTAATACATCTCGGCACGAGCGAAAGGCGCACCGACAAGTTCTACAACCGCCTGCCGCAGCTCATAGAGGGATTGAGGGGAATGGGCTATGAGTTTGCCGACCTTTCAAAGGTGATACCAAAGCCCTGATTACAGTTTGCCCGCATCGCGGTAGCTGAAGAATGTGCCTCCGCCCACAATCACGTGGTCTTGCAGTGTTATGCTCATCAGCTTTCCCGCCTCGGCAACCCTGCGGGTGAGGTTGTCGTCAGCCTTGCTCGGGTTTGCGTGTCCCGACGGATGGTTGTGCACGAGGATTATCGACGTTGCGCCGGCGGTTATAGCCTCGCGCATTATAATACGTATGTCAACAGAGCTTTCGGTAATTCCGCCCTTGCTTATCTGCCTGTCGCCTATAACCTGCAACCGCGTGTTGAGGAACAGCACCCAGACTTCCTCGTTACGCTTTCCGGCGAGTTTGGGCGCGAAGTAGTCGCTCACCTTTGAGGGGTCTGTCATTTGCGAAAGCTTTTCAACGCCCTCGGCCTGCATGAGTTTTGCCATTTGGCACGCTGCCTTTATCGTTACCGCCTTTGCCGGGCCTATTCCCTTGTATTTTTGCAGGTATTCGAGGTCTTTTGCGGAGAGGGTGCGCAGGTTGTCGCCGCAGTCGTGGAGAATGCGCTGCATGAGCGACACGGCGTTTTCCTCGTCGTTGCCCGAACCGACGAGAATGGCGAGCAGCTCGGATTTCGACAGTGCCTCAGCCCCGAGGCGGAGCAGCTTTTCGCGCGGGCGGTCGTCCTCCGAGAGTTCCTTTATGCTTACTTTCATTTGTAGAAGTTGTCTTTGAACGCCTCGAACTCGTTTTCCTTCAGGAGGTTCCGCCTAACGCTTGCCACAATGAAGCCGCTGCCGTAGCCGATGAGCTGTATGAAGGCGGCGGGGACGGAGAGCAGCGCCACGCGAAGGCTTCTGAAAGTCGCCAGACTGCCGGCGAACACGAGCAGGGCGTAGAGTGCGAGCGGCAAAATGCTCCACAGGCACGCGAAGCCCCCTACAATCATAATGAAGCAGCCCGCAGTGAACAGCGCGGGTAGCATGTGTACGGCTTTCATCGTTCTCGGGTGGCGTTTTTCAAGATTTATGCGTGCTATTCCCGAATTGTAAACCTGTTTGAAGAACTTATGGAAGTCTGTGCGCCGTTTGTGCCACACCCATGCCTGCGGTATGAGACACACCTTGTAGCCGTTTTCAACAATGCGGTAACTGAAATCGATGTCCTCGCCGAAGCGCATTGACGAAAAGCCGCCGAGTTTTCGGTAAACCTCGCTGCGAATGCCCATGTTGTAGGAGCGCGGGTAGAATTTGTCCATTTTCTTTTTTCCGCCGCGTATTCCGCCTGTTGTGAAAAACGATGTCATTGCATAGCTTATGGCTTTCTGCACCGGCGTGAATGTGTCGGCGGCTCTGTCGGGTCCGCCAAAGGCATCGCATCCGAGTTTTTCCAGCCCGCTGTCAACGGCCTCGAAATACCCGGGTGGCAACACCACATCGCTGTCGAGTATTATGAACCATTCTCCCGAGGCCTGCCGTGCGCCATAGTTGCGTGCGGCGGCAGGGCCTTCGTTTTCCTTGCTAAGGTATATGGTGTGCAGCCGGTTTCGGTAGTGCGCCACAACTTCCTCGCAGCTTGTTTGCGAACCATCCTCAACAATAATCACTTCAACGTCGGGGCGCGGTTGCGCCGCAATGCTTTCCAGCAGCTCGCCCACCTCGTCGGGGCGGTTGTAAACGGGAATAATTATAGAATACTTCATAACACTGCAAATATAAGCAATTTCGCAAAAGCCATGGGCGTGAGAACGAGAAAATTGCCTGTTCGAAAATGCTTGTTGCAACGATTTGCTTTTCAGGTACTTGCAAATGGTGAAAAAAGGTCTGATGTAGTTTTTTCTATGTCTGATATAATTTTTTCTATGTCCTATGTGGTTTTTCCTATGTCCCATGTGGATTTGCGGCTTTCGTGAGGGGCGTTCCAAGCTCGTGTGATAATTATGATTTAAGTATTGCACAAAACGGTTTGTTACGTAAAAAAAGTTTAACTTTGAAAGCCGTTCGGACTTATTGTAAGGAATGGGCAATTTTTGTAATACCATAAAAATGATGTATATGATAACCAGAATGCTTGCCGTGGCTTCGCTTGCGCTTATGCCGTTTGCGGGGTCGGCTAAAGATTATGTAGTAAAATCCCCATCGGGAAACCTTGTAGTTAAGGTTGCGGCGGGTAAAAACCTAACCTGGCAGGTGGGTTTCAAGGGGCGTGAAATAACAGCGCCCTCCGTGCTTGCCGTCAAGATAAAGAATGGCGGCTCGTGGGGAACAGGAAACCATGCGGGGAAGCTGGGGAAGGTGAGCCGCACCCTTGACGGCGTGAACTACCGCAAGGCGAAGATTGAGGACAATTACTCTTGGCTTACGCTGAAAGGCAGGGGGTATTCCGTGGAGTTCCGTGTATATGACGATGCGGCGGCATACCGCTTCATCGCCAACGCCAAGGATTCGCTCACGGTGGAGAACGAGACGGTGGAATACAATTTCAGCAAGGACTACGAGGCTTTCGTGCCATACGTAAACGATTTGCGCCATGGCGAAAGATATTCCAACTCGTTCGAGGCTTATTATGACAACCAAAGGATTTCGCAGATGCCATCGCGCAACCTTGCCCTTGTGCCTTTCGTGGTGAAGCTCGGCGGCGGCATGAAGGCCGCGCTCACAAGCGTGGGCGAGCTGGACTATCCGGGAATGTATCTGCACTCCGCATTCTCGAAGGGCTTCTCGCTCGTGGGTGAGTTTCCCGGCTATCCCGACTGGAAAAACTCCGTTCCCGGCAAGAAAGCCACGGAGAACTTCAGCCGCCTTTTCCGCTTTGGCCACATAGCCCGCATAGGCGGCAGGCAGGCTTTGCCGTGGAGGGCGATAATAGTGAGCGAGAACGATGTGCAGCTCGCCAACTGCGACCTGACGCAAAAACTCTGCCGCCCCGTGGCAAAAGGCGACTGGTCGTGGGTGAAACCGGGCAAGTCGGCGTGGGAATGGTGGCACGCCGCAAACATAACCGGCGTTGACTTCAAGTCGGGGCAGAACACCGACACATACAAATATTATGTTGACTTCGCCGCAAAATACAACCTGGAATACATAATCCTCGACGGCGGCTGGAGCGGCAGGGACATAACCGAGGCGCGAAAGGAAATCGATATGCCGGAGCTTATAAGGTATGCCGACAGCAAGGGCGTGGGCATAATAGTGTGGGCAAGCTGGAAAAACACCATGGAGAAGATGCACGAGGCAATGCCATTGTACGAGAAATGGGGCATCAAAGGCATGAAGATTGACTTTGTGGACGCAAACGACCAGTATGTGATAAATTCCGTGAGGGAGATTACCGAACTCGCCGCAAAGCACCACCTTGTGATCGACTGGCACGGGATGATGCTCAACGGAATGCAGGTGTATTATCCCAACATCCTCAACATAGAGGGCGTGCGCGGGATGGAGCAGTGCAAGTGGCAGAGCGGCGCAAAGGGCACGCAGGGCGCGGACATGCCGGGCTATGACGTTACGATACCGTTCTCGCGAATGCTCACCGCACCCATGGACTACACCCCGGGGGCCATGCACAACGCCACGCGCAGAAACTACCGCCCAAGCCACGACAATCCCATGAGCCAAGGCACAAGAGTTCATCAAATGGCCATGTACACAATTTTCGACGCCCCGCTGCAAATGCTCTCCGACAAGCCCTCGCTCTACTATCTCTGGCCCGAGTGCACCGACTTCATATCAAAGGTGCCCACGGTGTTCGACGACAGCCGCACACTGCAAGGCGAGATGGGCAAATACATAATCACCGCCAAGCGTAAAGGCACAACGTGGTTCGTGGGCGCGATGACAAACTGGGACGAGCGCGAACCGGAGCTGAAGCTCGACTTCCTTGACAACGCAAGCTACAAGGCTGTGATTTTCCGCGACGGCGTAAACGCCTCGAAAAGCGCGGAGGATTACAAACGCGAGGAGAAAACCGTTAGGAAGGGCGATGTGCTAAAACTGCCCATGAAGAGCGGTGGCGGATGGACGGCGAGATTTGAAAAAATGTAATAACCAAATAAAAAATGGCAAAGTGAAAACAAATTTAATTACTGCAACGCTCGCCTCGGCAGCCATGCTTTTCGGCGCAACGGCGCAGGCGGGCAGCTTTGTGGCTAAATCGCCTTCGGGCAAACTGACTCTTACAGTGAACTCCGGCGGCAAGCTCACGTGGAAAGTGGACCTGAACGGCCGGGAAATCATCAAACCGTCAACGCTTGCCGTTACGCTGACCGACGGAAGCGTCTGGGGGCCGGGCGCATCGGGCGGAAAGGTGCAGAAGGTGAGCCGCAAGATAGCCACGCCGCACTACACGAAATCCGAGGTTGAAGACGTTTACACCAAGCTCTCTCTGAAAGGAAGCCAATACACTGTGGAGTTCCGCGTATATGACGACGCCGTGGCTTACCGCTTTCGTGGCGCGAGAAAAGACTCTGTAAACGTAAAGAGCGAGACTGTGGAATATAACTTTACAGGCGACCCCAAAACGTGGACGCCCTGGGTTAACGAGGAGTCGCATGGCGAACGTTATTCCTGCTCGTTCGAATCGTACTACACCGAGACCAGGATTTCGCAGATGCCCTCCACAAAGCTCAGCATACTGCCACTGCTTGCCGATGTGGGCAACGGGGTGAAAGTGGCGGTTACCGACGTGGGCGACCTCGACTATCCGGGAATGTACGTGCATTCCAATTTCACGGACGGCAACGGTCTTAAGGGCGAATTTGCAGGTTATCCCGACCTGAAGAACTCCGACCTCAACGGCAAGGGATACGCAAACTTCGTGAAGCTGTTCCGCAATGACTACATCGCACGCGTGGGCGGCACGCAGCCTTTGACGTGGAAGGTTGCCATTATTACAGAGAACGATGCGCAGCTTGCCGACTGCGACATTGTGCGCAAGCTTTGCGACGGCACGGCAAAGGGCGACTATTCGTGGGTAAAGACAGGAAAGGTGGCTTGGGACTGGTGGAACGCACTCAATGTGGCGGGGGTTGACTTCGCATCGGGGATGAACACGCCCACCTACAAGCACTACATTGACTTTGCGGCTGCAAACAAGCTGGAGTACATCATCGTGGACGACGGCTGGGACAGCCCCAATGTGCTTCAGTACAAGCCGGAGTGTAACATCCAGGAAATAGCAAGCTACGGCAGGCAGAAGGGTGTTGATGTTATCATCTGGCTCAAGTGGAAAGACTGCATGAAGTATATGGACCGTGCCTTCCCCCTCTATAAGAGCTGGGGCGTGAAGGGTTTGAAGATTGACTTCATCAACGCCAACGACCAGTTTGTGATGTCCTCGCTGCGCAAGATTACCCGGACTGCCGCCGACAACCACCTTACGGTTGACTATCACGGTATGCAGCTTAAGGGCTTGCAGGTAACGTATCCCAACATCGTGAGCTGCGAGGGCGTGCGCGGCTTGGAGCAGTGCAAGTGGCAGAGCGGCGCAAAAGGCACATTGGGCGGCGATATGCCGGGCTATGATGTGATGATACCCTACATACGCCAGATTATCTCCCCTATGGACTACACTCCGGGCGCGATGATTAACGCAACACGCGCAGATTACCGCCCGATAAACGACCGCCCGATGAGCCAGGGCACGAGGGTTCACCAAATGGCGATGTACACCATTTTCTATTCCCCGCTCCAGATGCTTTCCGACGCTCCTTCAAACTATACGAGGGAGCAGGAGTGTACGGATTTCATAGCCAAGGTGCCGACTGTTTTCGATGAAACAAAGGTTGTGGCCGGCGAGGTAGGGAAATACATCGTTACCGCCCGCCGCAAGGGCACAACGTGGTATGTGGGCGCAATGACAAGCTGGGACGGGCGCGACATAGAGATTCCGCTTTCGTTCCTTGGCGAGGGCAACTACAAGGCGGACATATTCGCCGACGGAATCAACGCCGGGCGCAATGCCGAGGACTACAGGCATTCAACGCAGGACGTGGACAAGTCGCAGACGCTTAAAGTATCGATGAAGAGCGGTGGCGGATGGACTGCAAGGTTTGACAAACTTTGACTTCTTAAGTTTTTTCATAATGACTTTGGGCGCGGGGGCTTCGGCTTCCGCGCCCAATTTTTGCAGACGGTTTGCGTCATAGGCAGCTCGCGGAAAAACGAACGGGTGCCGGCATATATGCACGGTGGCATCCTTTTCCGCAGGGTGCATTTTGTATGCCGCAAATAAAAAGTGCGCGATGTGGGAAAAACCATGTCCTATGTAGAAAAAATTATATCAGACATAATTCAAACTACATCGGACATGTTTTTTTCTATTTCCTATGTGGTTTTCAAAGTGTTTGGAAAAGGGCAATCGGTTTGGGTTTGGCAATAATTGCAGGGGCGTATTGAATGCGCACTGTACACCTTTGCATGAACAGCATCGCAAACCACCACCGCAACACAGCAAACACGTGCAATTCAGGGTGTATGCAATACGCCCCTACGGAGTTGTAATTTGTTGATTGGTAGTATGTCGTGTGATTATATGGCGTGTTGGGCGCGCTCTGTGTGTCGCCGCTTGGCAGAAACGGAGTTTATTGTTCGCGGTTCTTTGCGCGCTCTTCCGAAAAGAACGAGAAGTTTACGCTTCCGTATGAGCGGTGGTCAAAAAACCAGGGGTGAGATGTGAAATCGTTTGTTTTGCCGTGTTCAAGAATCATTATTCCTTCCGGTTTCAGCAACTTTGCATCCATAACCATTTGCGGTATTTCGGCAAGTTCTTTAAGCTGATATGGAGGGTCGGCAAAAACAATGTCATATTTTTGTGTTGCGCGTTTTATGAAGCGCAGTGCGTCTCCACGAAGCAGACGGCAGTTTTCCGCGCCGAGCTTTTTTATCACTCCGTTAATGTAGGCGTAATGTTCGCGGTCGAGTTCCACCGATGTAACGCTTGCGCATCCGCGCGAAAGGAACTCGGCGGTTATGCTACCCGTTCCTGCAAACAAGTCAAGCACTTCGGTGCCTTCCATGTCGATATATCCGCGCAGCACATTGAAAAGGTTCTCCTTGGCAAAGTCGGTAGTGGGCCGTGCCTTGAATGTGTGTGGCACATCAAAGTGCCTCCCCTTGTATATGCCGGTTATAACTCTCATGTTGTGCGTATTTTGTCAGTATGGCTGCATTAGGAACGCCGCCATGTCGTATGGCACGTTTTCGGCGTTGGCAAGGGGGCTTCGCCCGAATGCTACTTTTGTGTCAACTTCTTTAACGTTGTTAACGAAATCGAGCAATCTGTCTGCAAGTTTCCCATCTTTTTTTTGAGGTTCTATGATGCAGAACTCGTCTTGGTCAACATTCATTCCCAGGGTCTGAACTGCGAGCAACACATAGTATGCCGCGTCTTCCACGCCGATTGTTGTGAAGCGGTTTCCCAGCTGCAATCGTCCGGCGCGGAACACGAACATATCCATAAGGTTTTCGTGGCGGTAGGCGTAGAGTATGTTGCGCTTGGAGCCGCGGGCGGCTTCCGCAAAGCGGTTTGCCACGGCGGTGGTGGTTGACGAAAAGTGTGCCGACTGGAAATTGTCGTCTATAACGCGGCAAAAAGCATCACTTATTCCGTATATGAGTGCCGTGCCGATGCTTCCCGCCACATCGTAGAACACACGGTGGTTTTCCGTGTCGTGAAAGCATGTGCGGTATATGCTTTCTGCCTCTTCCTCGTTAAAAAGCTCGATTGGTTTAAGCGTGTATGGCACGTTTAGAAGAACCTCGGCGCGGGAGAAGTTCTCCTGCGCCAAGGGTAGGGAGGCAAGTGCCTCCTTTAAGTTTACGTTGAGCGAAGCCGTGGGATTGACCTCGTAGTTTTCCACAACCGGAGGCTTTCCGCCGAAAGGGTGGTAAACTGCAAAACTCAGTGTCTCCGAACTTACGCGGAGGTAGAGACGCTGCATTTTGAAACTGTTCGTGGCCACGGCTTGCGGTGTTATTTTTTTGAATTGAAGAATGCGCTCACGCGGTCTTCGCACAGCATTGTCCAAAGCGATGCCACTGTCCATCCCGGAGCGAATATGTTGTTGTAGAAGCCTTTTCCGTTGCGTCCGTAGTCCCACGTTGTGTGTTGCACAACCTCGGGGTAATATCCTGCCTTGCCAACTCCGCAAAGATATCCGTCTACAGGCATTAGTTGGAGCATCGAGGTGTGTATCACGTCTGCCATTTTGGCAAATCTCGGCTCATCGGTGTTTGCGCTGAGCCATTTAAGTATGGTGGCGAACTCGAAAATGTAAACGTCTATGTGGTTGTTTTCAACCGACACGTTGCCCCAGCCTCTCGATTTGAAGTCCAGGTCGTGCAGCATCTGTCCTTCGGCAAACGGAACGTCCCATGTGTAATACCACGAAGTACAGAAATACGCCGCCTTTTTGCATAGGTCTATGTAGTGTTGGCGCTCCTTGCCCTTGGTTATGAATGAGATGTAGTAGAGTGCATCGCAGGCGTAGAACGAGGCTTCTTTGTCCTCGCAGTTTGCATCGAGCGTTGACGAAAAGTAGTCGGAGGTGGATATTATGTTCTTTTCAAGATAATCTATGGTTTTTCTCGCCGCCTCGAGGTAGGCTTTGTTTTTGAAATACTTGTACCCCATTGCGAGGGCGAGCGTTGCGCATGGCGTGCTGCCGCCCGAAGCGTCAACGTCCTGCGAGTTGGCGTCGAACTTGCGCGCGAACGAGCCGTCGGCTTTCTGCATCTTGACGAAATTGTCGAGCAGCGTTTTCATGCGGGCTTCCCACTTGGCGTGCTTGCGTCCGTGCTGCTTTTCGTATTGCAGGTAGTAGAATACCGCCATTGCGCCCTCGCTCTGGCGGCGTATGCTGAATGTTTTGGGTCCGCCCTGTGTTTCGAGGTTAAGGCGGGCGCGGAAATATCCTGTGGGCGCGAAGCCGTGTTCAAGGTAGGAGTCGATTATGCTGTTGCCTATCTTGACAAGGTCGGGGCGGTTGTTTTTCTCGCCGTATTCAAGTGAGTTGAAAGCATTGAGCAGGGTGCGTCCTATGAAGCCCACCTCGGCCCATGGGCGTGAGTTGCAGGTTGCCACGTGCATTTCGCCCGACGAAAGGTATTTGATGGGATATTTGTCAACATATGCCTCTTTGAAATAGTTTGTCATTATCTCCAAGGCTTTGTCGTCGCTGTATTTTTGTTCAACAGGTGTAGGCTTGCATGAGTCGTAGGAGTATTGCCACGTTCCAGCCACAAATTCGGAGTAGCCGGAATATTTTGCGCGGCGTATGCTCCAGCTCGCGGTTTCGCTCTGTCCTTTTTCAAGTTTGGCAAAAGTCCATATGGGGTCAATAAGTCTCAGTTTGCGTATGTATCGTTTAGGAGTTTCCATATAGGGATATCCGAACACGAGTGCCGGCACCTTGAATGCGTTGTCGTTGTCGAAACCTGTGTAGCCGACTGTGGATTTTCCCGAAAGCACCATGTCGCCCGATTCTTTCTGCGTAAGGCAGTCGTAGCCTTTTGCGGGAACGTGGCGCATAACCACCACGCTGTTCCCGGTTTTGGTGTTGAATATTCCGGTGAGCGGTGTGCTTAGACGGTCCTCTCTGACAGTCCAGCTTTTTGAGGTTTGAAACGAGGGCGCTTCCTTTGGCGAGCGCTGGTTTTTGTGATACCAGAATCCCGGCATATAGTAAAGGCAACCATCGGCAGTGCCTTCGAACGGGCTTGTGTATTCCACACGGAAATATGCTGTCTTGGTTGCGGTTACTTTAACGGTAACAACATCCTCGTTGCCGTTTCTCACTACCTTGCTCTCAACGGTGAATGGCGCGTCGGGGTTTGAGGTGAATTTGCCCGATGTGGCATCGAATGCGGAGTGCTTTACCTGATCGTTGCCCGGGGTGTAGTATGACATTTGCCCGGCGATGGCATTGCTTTGGGCGTTGGTGCCGGCAAAATACGCGCAGAGTGCTAACGCGGAAAGAATGATTTTATTGGTTTTCATATATCTGTTTTTAGTTGTTATCTTATGCTTTTTCGCCCGGGCGTGGGCGGGAGACTGTTTCCTTGCAAAGTTATGAAAAAAATGCGTATTTTTGCACTGATGCGAAAAGTTTTGAATATGGGAACTGTTGTAAAAAATCCGTTGGCGAAAATGGTGCTGCTTATGTTTGCCATGATTTTCGCCTTTTCCTCGTGCGGCGATGATGCGTGGTTTAACGAAGACAGGCTTGTGGGAGAATGGCACACGCAGGACGACCCGGGAAATTCCTATACGGTGGTTAAGTTCTACGGAGACGGAACGGGAATGATTACGCAATATGATTACGGCAGTGTGTCGGACTATTCCTCGTTTTTGTGGGAGGCAAGCCGCCACAGCATATACTTTCGCTACAACGACCGTCCTTCGGAATATTGGGATATAGAATTTGAGGGGCGCAATGCTTTCAGACTTTATTTCGATGACGGCGATTACACGTATTTTGTGCGCGACTATTGACTTGGCACGGCATTTGAATGTATGTTGATAAAGAAACAAAAACAACAAGAATATGGAAATTCAAATTACAGAACAGAATTTTGACGAATTGCTTAACGGCGGAAAGCCTTTGATGGTAGATTTCTATGCCGACTGGTGCGGTCCTTGCCGCCACATAATGCCATTCGTGGAGCAGATAGCGAATGAGTATTCCGACAAGGCTGTTGTGGGGCGTTGCAACGTTGACGACAACGGCGACTTGGCTCAGCGATTCGGCATAATGTCAATTCCCGCAGTGCTTTACTTCAAAGACGGAAAGCTTGCCAACACCATTGTGGGCGGAGTTCCAAAGCAGCAGCTCGAGAATGCGTTGAAAGCGATACTTTGACAGGTATGGGCAAAGGCGGGGGCGCAAAAATAACGCCGCCGCAGTATGCGCAAAAACTATATGCAGAAACTGCGAAAACTACATCGGATATAATTTGAATTATGTCCGATGTGGTTTTTTTTATGTCTGATGTAATTTTTGCCCTTGCAAACTACTGACAGAAAAAAACATACAAGAACTTTTCAAAGCAAGCCGAATTTGTTGTAAACCGGTGGTTTGTTAATAAAACAGGCAGCTTGAGAAGGGAAATGCCAAATTGCGGTTTTTTTCCTGTTTGGAGGAGAAAAAGTTAGGCGCATTTGCCGGATTTTACACAAAATGTATGAGCAGATTAAGACAGACTTGCCACGTTTAGAGCTAAATGTCGGTATTGTTTTCGCTCATGCCCCTTCAATCGGCAAAAGTTGGGGAGAATTGGGCTTAAAAAAGTGGAATTTACTGCCGATAGTTTATGTGGAATAAGTAATTTTGCGGCTAAAGTGGGGCGGTTATCCGCCTTTTTGACATACAGCGTAAAATGAGAGTACTTAAATTCGGAGGAACATCCGTAGGCTCGCCCGAGAGCATACTGAACCTTAAGAAAATAGTCGAGGCAATAGATGAGCCTGTGATAGTTGTGGTATCTGCACTCGGGGGCATAACCGACAAACTTATAAACACGTCTCGGTTGGCCTCGGCAGGCAATGTGGCGTATCGCGATGAGTTCAACGCAATGATAGAGCGCCACCGCAACATGATAGACACCGTAATTCCCGATGGGGTGGTGCGCGATGCATTGTGCGAAAAAGTAGAGGAACTGTTTGACGAGCTGCGAAGCATATACCACGGCGTGTATCTTATACGCGACCTCACCGAAAAAACCGCCAACGTGATTGTGAGCTACGGCGAGAGGCTTTCGTCGCAGATTGTATCGGCGCTTATTGATGGTGCGGTGTGGTATGATTCGAGGGAGTTCATCAAAACCACGCGCCGCCAGGGGCGCAACCTTGTGGATTTCGACAACACGCTGCGCCTTGTAAGACATACTTTTACGCCCATGCCCGAGACGGCGGTGATTGGCGGTTTCATAGCGAGCGACCTTAACGATGGCGAAACCACCAACCTTGGACGCGGAGGCTCTGACTACACGGCGGCAATAGTGGCTGCCGCGCTCGATGCATCGGCTTTGGAAATCTGGACCGATGTCGATGGCTTCATGACCGCCGACCCCAGAGTTATACCCAACGCTTACACCATTGACGAGCTTTCGTACAACGAGGCAATGGAGCTTTGCAACTTCGGAGCAAAGGTGATTTATCCGCCAACCATATACCCGGTGCGCGTTAAGGGAATTCCCATTTACGTAAAGAATACGTTCCACCCCGATGCGCGGGGCAGCATAATCCATAAAGGACCTATCGACGACAAGCGTGCCATAAAGGGCATTTCGTCTATAAAAAACACGAGCCTGGTAACCGTGAGCGGTCCTTCGATGGTGGGCGTGATAGGTGTGAACCGAAGAATATTCTCCACGCTTGCCGACAACGGCGTGAGCGTGTTCCTTGTGGCACAGACTTCCTCGGAGGCCAGCACGAGCCTTTGCGTAACCGATGTTGACGGGGATAAGGCGCGCCGCGTGCTCGATGCCGAGTTCGCAAAAGAAATAGCAACGGGGGCCATGAACCCCGCCATACTCACCGAAAACCTTTCGACGGTGGCTGTTGTGGGCGACAAGATGAAGCACACGCCGGGCGTTGCCGGAAAACTGTTCGGGGTTTTGGGCCGCAACGGAATAAACATAGTGGCCATGGCACAGGGGGCAACCGAGACAAACGTGTCGCTTGTTGTGGAGAGAGACCTTTTGCGAAAGTCGCTCAACGTTATACACGACAGCTTCTTCCTAAGCGAATACCAAGTGCTCAACCTTTTTGTGTGCGGAGTGGGGACGGTAGGCTCGAAACTGCTCGAACAAATAGCCTCGCAGCGCGAGAAACTTAAGCGAACTCGCGGGTTGCAGCTCAATGTGGTTGGGATTGCGAGCGGACACAATGCCGTGTTCAACCGCGACGGCATTTCGCTCGAAAACTACAAGGAGGCACTGAAGCAAGGGGGCAGGAGCGACACGGAACGCCTTAAAAGGGAAATACTGGGAATGAACATCTTTAACTCGGTGTTTGTTGACTGCACGGCAAGCGCCGAAGTGGCCGGACTTTATCAAACCCTATTCGAGAACAACATAAGCGTGGTGGCGGCAAACAAGATTGCTGCATCCTCGCCATACGAAACCTATCGCAGACTAAAGGACACGGCGCGTGCAAAGGGCGTGAAATATCTTTTCGAAACTAACGTGGGGGCGGGGCTTCCTATAATAAACACCATAAACGACCTTACCGGCAGCGGCGACAAGATACTCTGCATCGAGGCGGTGCTTAGCGGCACGCTCAACTTCGTGTTCAATAAAATATCAAAGGAAACTCCTTTCAGCCGCGCCGTGCAAATGGCGCGCGAGGCCGGTTACAGCGAACCCGACCCACGCATCGACTTGAGCGGAAAAGACGTTATGCGCAAACTTGTGATACTTGCCCGCGAGGCGGGGTACAGCGTGGAAATAGCCGATGTGGTTGCAACGCCGTTCATACCCGGGGAATTCATGAAAATGCCGCTCAAAGAGTTTCTAGAACGCCTCCCCGAACTCGACGCAGGCTTTGAAGCAAAGCGCATGACGCTCGAAACCGAAGGGAAACGCTGGCGCTACGTGGCGCGGTTGGACAACGGAAAAACGAGCGTGGGACTTGTGGAGGTTGACAAAAACCATCCGTTCTACCATCTGGAAGGCTCGAACAACGTGATACTGATAACCACCGAACGCTACCGCGAATATCCCATGCACATTGAGGGCTACGGCGCGGGAGCCGATGTTACCGCTGCCGGGGTGTTTGCCGACATAATGAGTGTGGCGAACATCTGACACCGGATGCGGGAGAGAAAATAACCTACGGGCGGCTTAGCGCAAATTCGCAGCCGCCCGTTTTTTGTATGTACGGTTCATGAAAAATTAAAAAAGTCATTGTTTTGCTTAGTTTTCAGCCTTGCAAAACTGTATGTATAGTGTATGATACAGGAAAAGGACATAGAACGTCTGTTTCGCCGGCATTACGGGAAGATGTACAATCTGGCCAGATGCATCCTCAATGATGACGACGAAAGCAAGGATGTGGTGAGCGATGTGTTCACGCAAATTCTTGCAGATGGCGTTGTGCTGATGCCCGGAAGCGAGGAAGGGTATCTGATGCGGAGCGTCCGCAACCGCAGCCTTAACCTTATTGCCCACAAAAGCGTTAAGGAGAAAGTGGCAAAGCTGCTGCTTGATGACGCAGACGCAATTATTTCGGAAGATACCGACGAGCGTCTCGACCGGGTGAAACTTCTCATCGACAACCTCGAACCGCCGATGCGCAAGCTGATATTCCGTTTGCGCTATCTGCAAGGGAAATCCTACAAGGAGGTGGCTGATGAAGTCGGGGTGAGCAAGGTTACGGTTTACAACCATATCTCGCAGGCGTTGGACCGGATCAGAAAACAATTAAAAGGAGCAAGACAATGACAAAGGGAATGAATAAGGAAGAGAAACGGATGATGTTCTTCGATATGCAGGAGCATCCAGAACGCTATACCGACGGGCAGGTGGAAGCCCTGCTTGCCGATGAGGACATTAAGGAACTTTTTCACGGCATGGCGATGGCAAGAATGGCAATGCGGAGAGCAAATCCCAAGAAAGTTAATGCTGGCGAGGCGTGGAGGGAGTTTTCCGCCCAATATGGGATTGCGGCCGTGAAAATCCCCAAGCCGGGCAGCCGTTTCAAGGTTGCCGCCTCGATCATCGGGTTCATTTTTCTTTCGGGCATCGCGCTTGCGGCCATCCGCTCGGGTGCATTCCGTTCCTCGTCCCCAAGTAACGCCCCAAAAACAAATACCGGGTTGGCCGTGCCCGACAAGCAGGACAGTGCAAAGACGAAAGTTACTGTAAAGGCTGACACTCTCAATCTCAAGCCTGTTGTGTTCGACAATGCAGAGCTTGGCGATGTGGTTTCGCAGCTTGCGGCGTTCTATCATGTCAAGGCGGAGTTTCAAAACGAAAAAGCCCGGCACGTACGCATCTTCTTCAATTGGGACAAGACTAAGACATTGCAGCGGAACATCGAAATTCTAAACGCTTTCGACCGCATACAGATTAGTTATTTGCCCTACAAGGAAACTTTGAAAGTGGAATAATAAAAATAAGACGCTATGATTTCTTTAAGAATGGCAATGTCTGTGGTGCTTTGCGCCATTTGCTTCCAACTGTCAGCCACAGCGCAGCGCATAACACGCCAATATAATAATGTGTCGTTCTCTGCGGTATTGAAAGATTTGAATGCCGCGCAGGACGAATACGCCATAAACTTCGTGTATGACGAGTTGGAGGATTTCACTGTAACGAAAAACATCCGCAACATGAGTGTGCCAGATGCAATACGCCAGTTGATAGGCTTTTATCCCATAAGAATGACGCAGATGGATAATGTCATCGTTGTGGAATGCACCCGGAAAACCTCCTCCAAGATGACAGGGCGCGTGGTCGGCTCGCACCAACGCCCGATAGAGTATGCCAATGTTGCCCTGTTGAATGTCGGTGATTCTACCTTTATCACGGGCGGGGTAACTAATGAGAGCGGCCGGTTCGTGATACCTTGTGATGTTAAGAAAGCTATTGCAAGGGTGAGCTGCGTGGGCTATAAAACGGCTTACGGCATTTGCAACGCTGGTGAAATAGGGGAAATAGTCTTGAAGGCGGATACGGTGAACCTGTCAAAGGTTGTGGTGAAAGGGCAGCGCAAAACTTTTGAGATGACAAGCGAGGGATTCGTTACCCAAGTCAAGGGTACGCCTTTGAGCGAGGCGGGAACGGCGAACGATGTGCTTTCGCAAGTGCCGGGAGTGTATGGCGGCGATGGCAAGTTCAGTGTCTATGGCAAGGGTGATGCGTTGATTTATGTCAACGGCAGGAAACTTACCGACAACACCGAACTGGAAAGAATAAGTTCCAAAGACATAGCCTCGGTGGTTTTAAACAATAATCCCGGTGCCAAATACGATGCCACTACAAGGGCGGTGATTACGGTCAAAACCGTAAGAAAGCGGGGCGACGGTTTGAGTGGGGACGAGACTTCCATGTTGCGCCAGGGCCATTCCCTCTCTTTGTCGGAAGGGGGTAACTTAAATTGGCGCAAGGGTGGCTTGGACGTGTTTGGCGGGCTGTATTACGATTTGGTGCAGCGGTATCAGCATCAAAAAGACAAAAAAACCGTTTGGAAGGACGGCAACGTGTGGCAAATGCACAGCGACATAGGTATATTTCCAAAGAGCATGGCTTCAATATCCTCAAACATAGGTTTCAACTACGCGTTCAACGGGCGCCATTCAATCGGAGCAAAATACAACGCGAGTTTCATGCCGAACAGCACTTCTGATTGGCCAACGTTGCAGACCGTGGCAAAAAACGGCGTGGAGCAGGATAATATACGCTACGACTTGAAATGGAACCGCCGCTGCGCCCCTGCCCATTTTGTGAATGCTTATTATAAGGGCGAGGCCGGTAGGTGGAGCATAGCTTTCGACAACGATTTGGTTGTGAGTCAGGACAAGGCGGTGCAGAATATAAAGGAACTAAGCAGCCTGTCGGGGGAAAGCCGCGTGAACAGCGTGAACAAGGCCGACAACTTGATGTTCGCCTCCAAGCTTGCGTTTTCGCATCCTGTTGGAAAGGGAAAGGTGGAGGCCGGCGGCGAATTTATATTCACAAACCGCAAGGAGACATACGACAACGAGCAGCAGGTAATCGCTTCGACTGACGACCATATAAAGGAGAGCAAATATGCAGGGTTCGTGTCTTACGACATTTCCTTTGGAATGGCTGACTTTTGGACGGGACTAAGATACGAACACACCACATCGGACTATTATGAGCACGAGGTGTGGATGGCAGGGCAAAGCCGAAAATATGACAAGCTGTTCCCCAACGTCGGCATATCGTTCCCCATAGGAAAGGCGAAACTGTCTGTTGACTATGCGATGAAGACGTGCCGCCCGTCCTACCGCGAGCTGAGCAGCAATATGCAGTACGATGATGCCTTTACTTACGAGAAAGGAAATCCGCTGCTGCAGCCCGAAATAATCCACGACATCACAATGACAGGCATTTGGCGTTGGGTTTACTTTGGCGTAAGCTGTCAGCATATCGACGATGCCATAACAAACTTGATAGAATTGCAGCCCGGCGGGGACAGACCGCTGAACATTTTCACCAATGTCAACACCCCGCATCTTAACAAATACACGGCAACGCTGTCCATGACCCCGAAGTTCGGGCTGTGGTCGCCACGGTTATCCCTTACCTTGATGGGGCAGGATTTCAAAATGACGCACAACGGCGCAACCTTGAAAATGAACAACCTGCTGCTGTTTGCAAGTTGGTACAACTCGTTTTCCCTGCCTAATGAATACATTCTGTCTTTGAACATTTCGGGAAATACATACGGCGACATGACCATAGCGACGCTGAAACCGAGCTGGCAACTGGATTTCGGGGTCGTGAAGAAACTGAACCGTTGGACGTTCCAACTGCAGGCTACAGATATATTCCGCACAGCCCGCAACTCGATGTTCACTTACGGCACAAGTATGCTCCTCAACAAATGGAATTACAGCGACTCGCAAGCCGTGAAACTGACGGTGAGTTATCGTTTCAACACAGCAGGAAGCAAGTACAAAGGCACCGGCGCGGGAAATGCCGAGAAAGTCAGGTTGTAATGACGGTATGCATAACCGGCGAAAACTAAATAGGACATGAAAAAAACAAAGTCCTATGTGGAAAAAATCAGGTCTGATGTAGTTTAAATTACATCAGACCTGATTTTTTTCTGCACGGCACATGGTTTTTCTTAAACCAAACGTAATTTCTGTGGAACTATGAAAAAAGCAAACGGTTTGGAAGTTGTGCGGCACAACACGCAAACTGCCGATTTTGCCACCTCATACATTTATTTTAACTTTGCACTATATGTATATATATGAAATATGGAAGGCGATAAGGAATATCCGCTTTTATCGACAATAGACTACCCCGACGATCTGCGCCGCCTTAAGTTGGAACAACTTCCGCAGCTTTGCGAAGAGCTGCGGTCGTTCATGATAGACTGTCTTTCAAAAAACCCCGGGCATTTTGCATCGAGTCTCGGCGTTGTGGAACTCACGGTTGCGCTTCACTATGTGTTCAGCACACCCTACGACCGCCTTGTGTGGGACGTGGGACACCAGGCCTACGCCCACAAGATACTTACCGGAAGGCGCAAACTGTTTTACACCAACAGGCAGTTTGGCGGTCTTCGTCCGTTTCCCTCGCCACTCGAAAGCGAATACGACACCTTTACGAGCGGGCATGCGTCTAACTCGATATCCGCCGCGCTCGGCATGGCGGTGGCGGCAGAGCGCAAAGGCGAAACATCGCGCCACGTGGTTGCCATAATAGGCGATGGGGCAATGAGCGGCGGACTGGCATTCGAGGGACTGAACAATGCATCTACCACCCCGAACAACATGCTCATAATACTAAACGACAACGGCATGAGCATAGACCGCAGCGTGGGCGGCATGAGACAGTATCTGCGCCACCTGCACACCTCGACGGAATACAACAGGCTGCGCTTCAAACTATCGCAGAAGCTTACAAAGCTCGGTTTCCTGAGCGACAGCCGCAGAAAATCGATAATAAGGTTCAATAATTCGCTGAAATCGCTGATAGCCAACCAGCAAAACATATTCGAGGGACTGAACATAAGGTATTTCGGTCCGATGTACGGACACGATGTAATAGAGCTTGTGCGCACACTGAGCGAGATAAAGGACATGAAAGGCCCTAAGCTGTTGCACATTCACACCATAAAGGGCAAAGGATACCGCCCGGCCGAGCTCGAGGCTTCAGCGTGGCACTATCCGGGAAAGTTTGACACCGCCACAGGAAAATTCATAAAAGAGGATTCCATGGGTGAAGGACCTAAATATCAAGACGTGTTTGGCGAGACACTGCTTGAGCTTGCACGCAGCAACGCCCGCATAGTGGGCATAACCCCCGCCATGCCTACAGGATGCTCGATGTGCATAATGCAGAAAGCCATGCCGGAGCGCGTGTTTGACGTTGGCATAGCCGAAGGCCACGCGGTTACTTTCTCGGCAGGACTTGCCAAAGACGGCATGATGCCGTTCTGCAACATATACTCCTCGTTTGCACAAAGAGCCTACGACAATATAATACACGATGCGGCAATCCTAAACGTTGACATGTGTCTGTGCCTTGACAGGGCGGGGCTTGTGGGGCATGACGGACCAACACACCACGGGGCTTTCGACCTTGCCTACCTGCGCCCCATACCAAACCTGACAATATCATCGCCGTATGACGAGCGTGAACTGAGAAACCTAATGTACACGGCACAAATTCCCGGACACGGAGTGTTTGTCATAAGATATCCGCGAGGCAACGGCAACCTTAAAGACTGGCGTTGCGAAATGCAGGAGATAACCGTTGGAAAGGGGCGCAAGATGCGCGATGGAAAAGACGTGGCGGTGCTGACAATAGGTCCCGTGGGGCAGGTAGCGGCAAAGGCAATAGAGGAAGTATGCACGGAAACGCCGGGCAGCATCTCGCCCGCACATTTCGACATGAGGTTTCTGAAGCCCATCGACAAGGAGATTCTCGACTATGCCGGCACGAACTTCAAAAGAGTGATAACCGTTGAGGACGGAGTGAGAAAAGGCGGCCTCGGCTCGGAAGTAACAGAATATTTCGCAATTAAAGGATACACGCCACAGGTGGTGAGCCTTGGACTTCCCGACCGTTTTGTGGAGCACGGAAGTCCCGCCGAACTTTATCGCGAAACAAGACTCGACAAACAATCCATTAAAGACGAAATTCTAAAACCGCTGTCATGAAAATACTCATAGGTGGCGCAGGAGCCGTGGGCGTTCATCTTGCCAAGCTCCTTTCGCGGGAAAACCACGACATAGTTCTTATTGACGCCAACGAAACACGGCTGGCAAATCTCCAGAACGATTTCGACCTAATGACTATTAACGCATCGCCAACATCTATAGCCGCGCTTGAGGAGGCCGGAGCCGCAGATGCCGACCTCGCCGTCGGGGTAACCGAACACGAATCGGGCAACATAGCGTTCTGCATGTTCGCCCATAGTCTCGGCGCAAAGAAAACCGTGGCGCGGGTTGACTCATACGAATACACAGCCCCGCGATACAGAGAATTTTTCAAGGGCATTGGCATAAACTCCATGATATACCCCGAAGCACTCGCCGCACAGGAGATAACCGACTCGATGAAGCGCAGCTGGGTGAGACTATGGTGGGAGGTGAAAGGCGGCGAACTCGTACTTATAGGTGTGAAGGTGAGGAAAGGCTCGAAAATACTCAACATACCGCTTAAAAAACTTTGCGGTCCCGATGCGCCATACCACATAGTTGCCGTGAAGCGCAGAATGGAAACCATAATTCCCCACGGAGACGACGAGCTGCACAGCCAGGACGTGGTTTACTTCATGACCATGCAAAAATACATCCCATACATACGCGAAATATCCGGCAAGGACGACTACCCCGATGTAAGAAACGCCATAATATGCGGAGGCGGGAATACGGCCATGTGCGTTGTGCGGCAGATGCCCGACTATATGCGTGTGAAAATAATCGAGCAGGATGAGCAACGCTGCCGACATCTCACCGAGCAACTCGACACAAGCAAGCATGCCATGGTTATTCATGGGGATGGCAGCGACATTTCGCTGCTGCAAAGCGAGGGAGTGCACACCACGGAAGCCTTCTTAGCGCTCACAAGCGACACGGAATCCAACATACTGAGCTGCCTCGCCGCCAAAAGGATGGGAGTGAGGAAAACCATAGCCATTGTTGAAAACACCGACTACATTCCAATGGCGGAAAGCCTTGACATTGGCACAATAATAAACAAGCAAACTGTGGCGGCAAGCCATATATACCAAATGATGCTCAACGCCGACGTTACCAACGTTAAATGTCTCACGGTGTCAAACGCCGATGTGGCGGAATTTGTAGCCAAGAAAGGCTCGAAAGTAACCCGCAAACCGGTTAAAGACCTCAACCTGCCTACAAGCATAAACCTCGGCGGGCTTGTGAGAAACGGCAAAGGAATGCTCATAAACGGCAGCACCCAAATAGAGGAGGGCGATGAAGTTGTGGTGTTCTGCATAGGCAACATCCAAAAAATAGAGAAATACTTCATATAAAACAGCGTGAACACCAAACTGATCATACGGCTTATGGGAACGCTGCTGCTAATAGAAAGCGCAGCGTTTGCGGCGTGCTTCTTCGTGTCGCTCGCATACGGCGAATCCGACATGACGGCTTTCGCAATATCATTCCTCATAGCCATAACACTCGGGCTGCTGCTGCGCCGCCGGGGAAGCGGAGCAAAGGCGGTACTGACCAGGTACGACAGTTTTGTGGTGGTTACATTGTCATGGCTCTCAAGCACCCTTGTGGGAACGCTGCCCTACATTCTGAGCGGCGCGTTGCCTAATCTCTCCGATGCTTTCTTCGAAACAATGTCGGGCTTTACAACCACAGGCGCAACCATGATTGACGACATCGACTCGCAGCCCCACGGAATATTGTTTTGGCGTTCCATTACAAACTGGGTAGGCGGTTTGGGGATTGTGCTTTTCACCCTCGCCATACTGCCATCAAACGGCACGGGCGAGATAAAGCTCTTCGCTGCCGAAATGACCGGTCCGAACAAAGACAAGCTCCATCCCCGCCTAAAAACAACGCTCCACTGGCTGTGGTCGATATATTTGCTTCTCACCGTAATGTGCGCCGCTGCGCTATACATGGCGGGAATGGGAAAGTTCGACAGTATATGCCACGCATTCACCACCACGGCAACCGGAGGATTCTCAACCCACTCGCAAAGCATTGCATTTTTCAACTCGCCGGCCATAGAATATATCGAGATAGTGTTCATGTTCCTTTCCGGCATAAACTTTTCGCTGCTCTACGCGCTATTTTTCAGAAGAAAGTTCACGATGTTCGTGCACAACTCGGAGTTTAAGGCATACACGCTCTCCATTTTGTGTGCATCAGCGTTTATTGCCGCCTGCCTTTGCCACTACAACGGCTACAACTGCCAAGACTCCGTAAGGGAATCCCTGTTCCAAGTAGTGTCAATAAGCACCAGCACCGGATTTACGTCGGCCAACTACATGCAATGGGCGCCCGCCACATGGATAGTGCTCCTTATGCTGATGTTTGCAGGGGCATGCGCAGGGTCTACAAGCGGAGGATTCAAAATGATAAGGATCGTAACTTTTTTCAAAATCACCGTAAACGAATTCAAATACATACTCCACCCCAACGCCGTGATTCCCACACGCATCAACGGCCATACCATGAACTACTCAATGGAACATACGCTTATCGCATTCGGCACGCTATACATTATGACGCTCGCCATTGGCATTCTTGCCTTATGCGTAATGGGCGTTCCGCTAATGGATGCCGTGGGGATTTCAATGACATCGCTCGGAAACTGCGGGCCCGACATCGGATACGCATACGGTAGCCTGTCTTCGTTGAGCAGCATACCCGTGGCGGCAAAGTGGCTCAGTTCGCTCTTGATGCTTATGGGGCGACTCGAGCTGTTTTCAATTATCATTCTTCTCACGCCAAGGTTCTGGAAAGACTATTAAAGAAAATTCTAATGTACCCTAAAACCGAAAAGCCTTCCGGCAACGGGCATATAGCCCCCATAAAGTTCAGTCCACTCTACAAGCGCAAGCTGTGGGGAGGCAATAAAATCCTGCCTTTCAAAGGACTTCCCGCCACGCAAGACCACATAGGCGAAAGTTGGGAGATTTCCGGCGTTAAAGGCAACGAGACAACCGTGAGCGGAGGACCGTTCAACGGGATGACCATGTCAGAACTTACAAGTCTGCTTAAAGACCGCCTTATGGGGAAAAGAAACTACGAAGCCTTCGGCTGCGAGTTTCCCATACTTGTAAAATTCATCGATGCATCGAAAGACCTCAGTGTGCAGGTACACCCCAACGATGCCATGGCACACAGGCACGGCTTTCCAAACGGAAAGAACGAAATGTGGTATGTGGTTTCAACAAACCGCAGGGCACACATTATATGCGGGTTTGAAAAGAGCCTTTCCCCGGAGGAATACAAAAAGGCTGTCGAGGACAATACGCTGCTCGGTATGCTGCAAGACCACGAGGCACGCACCGGCGACTGTTTCTTCATTCCCGCCGGCAGGGTTCACAGCATCGGAAGCGGCACGTTTCTCATTGAAATACAACAAACAAGCGACCTCACCTACCGCATATACGACTACAATCGGCGCGATGAGAACGGCAAACTGCGCGAACTGCACACCGACCTTGCCGCCGAGGCCATAAACTTTAAGGTTGAAAGCAACTATCGAACGCAATACACACCGAAAACCGACACGCCGGTGAAACTGATAGACTGCAGCGTGTTCAAGACTAGGATATACGACCTTACAAAAGAATATGATGCCGACTATTCCGCCACCGACAGCTTCGTGATTTACGTTGCCTTTGAGGGAAGTGCCACGCTTAGCGATGAATGGGGCAACTGTGTGCCGCTGCGAAAAGGCGAAAGCATATTGATACCGGCCGAAACAAACAAAATAAAAATAACACCTGAGGAGAAAAACTTCAAGTTCCTCGAAACATTCCTTTGACACTCGCCACAAACAATACCAACCCACAAAAAAAGCGAACTCATGAAAAAATCCGTGTCATTCACACTCCTTGCCGTAGCAACAATAGTTCTGTCGGCATTAGGTCTCGGCTCGTGCAAAAACTACGGCGGTCCTCTTGCCACCGACAACGTCAGTCTGTCCCTCAAATCCGACACACTCGCCATTGCTAACATAAAGATTGACTATCCGATTGGCGGCGGCAAAACACTCCGCGATTCCGCGCGCGCGTATATATATAATGTGTTGGGCAAACACTTCATCGATGTTGACGAAAACGGAAAGACCCGCAAAACCGGCATAACATTCGGCGGCAACAAGGAAGACGGCAAGGCCGTTGCCGAGTTCTATTGCAAGGAGTATCAAAAGGAAATCTCCCAAATGCGCAAAACCGACACCATGCTGCCTTCCACTATCGGCTACATACACGATGTGGCAATCAAAAAAGTGTGCGACACAGAAACTTTCGTAACATTCCTGACAACCGACTACAACTTCCTTGGCGGGGCGCACGGAAGCGAGACCGTCTTCGGCGCGTCCCTGTCGAAAGACGGCGGACACCTCATAGCCTACCCCGTTGACACAACAAAAACCGCCGAACTCCAGCCGCTGCTGCGCAAGGGGCTGCTCAACTGTTTGTCAAAACAGGACAAGAACATTAACGAGAAAAACCTCACGGACTTTCTGTTCATCGAGCACGACACAATTCCAATGCCCTCCACAAGCCCCTATTTCATGAAAGACGGCATAGCGTTCGTTTACCAACAATACGAAATAGCTCCATACTCGTCAGGGCACCCCACCTTCATAATCCCATACAAAGACATTGCGCCCTACCTAACCAAAGAGGCTTTCGAGATTGCCGAGCCGTTCCTGAAAAAATAAGCGCAACCGTAAAAACAAAGCACAAAGCCATGAAACCCGCAAGAACAGCAACCGCGCTTTTGGCGTTATGCCTTTCCGCCTCCGCCACGGCGCAGGACAAGGTGAAAATATCAGTCATCCCGCCCCAGAACGGTACAATAAGCGTGTCGCCCCAGCTTCCGCCCGACAGCATGGTTGAGCGCGGAAGCAAACTAACCATACGCGCCGCCGCTGCAAAGGGCTATATGCTCGACGGGATATTCGCCGCCGCAACCGCGCCCTACAAACACTACAACGAATGCTGCGCCCCGGAAAGCCTGCTCGTGGCCGACAAGGGCATGGAGGTTGGCGCGTCGTTCCTGCCGCAGGAAACTTTCTCAAAGATAAGGATAACCAACAACGTAACCTACGCCCGCCCCGGGAACAAGGTTCTCAAATACGATGTGTTCGCCCCGAGGAAGGCGAAAAAGCTCCCGTGCGTGGTGATAATTCACGGAGGCGGCTGGCTCATGAACACCGAGGACATCATGCGCGGCATGGGCAGGGAGCTTGCCATGACAGGCAAGTATGTGGTGTTCAGCATAGACTACAGGTTTCTCGGCAACGGCGACGGGCCTGGCGTTCCAGTGGATATGTACCAAATCATAGAGGACGTTTACGGAGCGATTGCCCACATCATGGAACACGCCGCAGAATATGGCGGGGACGCGGCAAGGCTGTTCGTTACCGGCGACAGCGCGGGCGGACACCTGTCGGCCTCGGCGGCAAATTTCGCCGACTTCATAGGCGATGGCGGTTTCGGGCGCACGCCCGGTGTGTTCGAGTTCAAGCCCACATACATTCCCAAGGGCAAGACCACGGCGCAGGTGCGCGGCGAAATATGCAAGTCGCTGCTCGGGGCAGTCCCCACCTATCCCGTGCTGACCGAAAACGTGTTCAGAATGTTCTACAAGGGCGAAAGCGGAAAATCCCGCCACGTTACGCCGATATGCCTCATACCCAAGGCTTCGGAGCGCAAAGTGCCGCAGCTCATAATACGCGGCACGCAGGACGGCCTCATAAAGGACGCGGATATGCAGGAATACTGCCAGGCCATGACCGAAGCCGGGCAGGAGGTGAAATACCTGCAAGTGGGCGGAATAGGGCACGCGTTTTTCGACTGGCGGCACGACCCCCGCTCGCAGGAGACATTCGACCGCTACGCCCGCCCGCAAATAAAGATAATGACCGACTTTTTCGACGACATACTGTCAAGGAAACGCTGACCAACGCGAGTTTTGCGGCAGATGCCGTTGTTTTTCGGCAATCCGTTGGTTTGCAAAGAATTGCCCCGGTTTTGATTAGACAGTATAACTTCTTGTTTTTAACAGGTTTGCCATTGGCGAAAAAAGGTCTGATATAATTTGAATTATCTCTGATGTGGGAAAAATTACATCAGACATAGTTTTTCCCCTGTCCCATGCAGTTTTCACCCCTGCTGCAAAGGCTGTGATTTTCTTCGCAAAACAAAAAAACGACAACTTTGACGCTGGCATGGAATTTGCTCGTAGTAAAGTAAAGAACAACAAAAGACAAAACATTATGCTTAGCAAAAAAATCGAAGAGGCTCTCAACGCCCAGTTAAATGCAGAAATGTGGTCGGCATACCTTTATATGTCAATGGCGGCCTACTGCCACGCCAACGGCAACCAAGGAATGGGACACTGGTTCGAGGTTCAATTTCAAGAGGAACAAGACCATGCCAAAATCCTGTTCAACTACATAATACAGCGCGGCGGGCGTGTGGAGCTGAAAGCCATTGCCGCCGTGCCTACCGAATGGAAGTCGCCGCTCGATGTATACGAAAGCGCGCTGGCTCATGAACATAAAGTAACAGGGCTTATAAACAACCTCTTCGCCTTAACCACGGCCGAAAACGACTACGCCACGCAAAGCATGCTGAAATGGTTTGTTGACGAGCAGGTTGAGGAAGAAGAGAACGCTCAGAACATAATCGACAACCTGAGAATGATAAAGGACAACGGCTACGGACTTTACATGCTCGACAAGGAACTCTCCGCGCGTACATACGTACAGGCGGCACCCCTTGCTCAGAAAGCCTGAACGCCGATACCTGACTCACAGCAGGATACGCACCATTGTTATGGCGCATATCCTGCATTTTTTTGCCGTGAAACACCTGGGAGTGCAAGCGCAGCGAAAAAACATCCGCTCCCCATACAATAATCAGCCAAAGACACTGTTTATAAATATATAGTCCAAGATGAAAGTATCCATAATAACAGCCACCTTCAACAGCGCCGGCACAATAGCCGACACGCTTGAGTCTGTCCTCGCCCAAACATACCCCGACATCGAGTACATAGTGGTTGACGGTCGCTCGCACGATGGCACAATGGACATTGTAAACAACTACGCCCCCAAGTTCGGCGGGCGCATTAGGGTGGTGAGCGAAAAAGACAACGGAATATACGATGCCATGAACAAGGGCATACGCATGGCAACTGGCAACATAGTGGGCATACTCAACTCTGACGACTATTTCACCTCAGCCGATGTGATTGAGAAAATGGTAAAGGCTTTCCCACCCGAAGCCGATGTGGTTTACGGCGATGTACACTTCATACGCGACAAACGCCCGGGAGTGGTTGTGAGATATTACAGCTCGCGCCTGTTTCGCAAATTCATGCTACGCTTCGGCTTTATGCCCGCCCACCCGTCGCTCTACGTGCGCCGCGAAGTGTTCGCCCGCGTGGGACTATACAAGACCGACTACAAAATAGGCTCCGACTTTGAAATGGTAGTGAGAATGTTCCACACCTTCGGCATTGCCACACACTACATATCGCTCGACTTCGTAACCATGAGAATGGGCGGCGCAAGCACACGCAACATAGCCAGCCGCGCAACGCTGCTTAGGGAAGACACAAGGGCATGCCGGGAAAACGGCATACACACCAACTGGTGCGTAATGTCGTGCAAATACATCTTCAAACTCATGGAATACCGCCCGGGAGTGTTCCTGAAATAACCGTTGTGAACACCCTGTAAAACAACAAAAAGCAATTGCAAAAAGCCACGGTTCCTGGCTGTTTTGCATTAAAATGCAGGGCAAAAAAGAAAAACCGCCGTTATTTCAACATTTTACCAAGGCTTTACGGGAATAAATTGCTAAATTTGTGCGTTTTTACGATGTAGGAATTATAAGACGCAAGAAGAAAACAATAAAAGAAGATTTTCAGATGAATGTTATCAAGAAAACTGTTTCGCTTCCCGACGGACGGGAAATAAGCATCGAAACAGGAAAATTGGCGAAGCAGGCCGACGGCGCGGTGATGCTCAGAATGGGCGACACAATGCTCCTCGCAACAGTCTGCGCCGCACAAGACGCAGTGCCCGGTACGGATTTCATGCCATTGCAGTGCGATTACAGGGAACGCTACTCAGCAGCAGGACGCTTCCCGGGAGGGTTTACAAAACGTGAGGGAAGGCCCTCGGACTATGAGATACTGACGAGCCGCCTCGTTGACCGCGCGCTCCGTCCTCTGTTCCCCTCTGACTATCATGCCGAAGTTTACGTAAACATAATGTTATTCTCAGCCGACGGAGTAGACATTCCCGACGCACTTGCAGGCTTTGCCGCATCGGCTGCACTTGCCTGCTCCGACATTCCCTTTGAAGCCCCGATTTCAGAGGTACGCGTGGCGCGCATAAACGGCGAATACGTGATAGACCCCACATACGAGCAGATGAAGAACGCCGACATGGACATCATGGTGGGAGCAACCGAAGAAAACATCATGATGGTGGAAGGCGAAATGAACGAAGTTTCCGAGCAAGACCTCATCGGCGCGCTCAAGGCCGCACACGAGGCTATCAAGCCCATGTGCCGCCTGCAAAAGGAGCTGGCAAAGGAACTCGGCACCGACAAAAAGCGCGAATACTGCCACGAAGATAATGACGAGGAGCTGCGCGAGGAGGTGCGCAAAGCCTGCTACGACAGGGCATATCAGATTACTCTTGAAGGAAACCGCGACAAGCACGCACGCGAAGACGCATTCACGCAAATACGCGAGGACTTCAAGGAAGCATATGCGGCTGCGCACACCGACCTTGGCGAGGACGAGCTCGAAGCAAAGAATGCGCTTATCGACCGCTACTACTACGATGTGGAGCGCGATGCGATGCGCCGCTGCGTTCTTGACGAAAAACGCCGTCTCGATGGTCGCGGATACACAGACATACGCCCCATTTGGTGCGAGGTAAGTCCGCTTCCCGCGCCCCACGGCTCGGCAATTTTCACACGCGGAGAAACACAGGCTCTCGCAACATGTACACTCGGCACAAAGCTCGACGAGAAAATGATTGACGAGGTGCTCGACCAGAGCATGCAGCGTTTTCTGCTGCACTACAACTTCCCGCCCTATTCCACAGGCGAAGCAAAGGCGCAAAGGGGCACAGGCCGCCGCGAAATAGGACATGGACACCTTGCATGGCGCGGTTTGAAAGGCCAGATACCCGATGATTTCCCTTACACCGTGCGTGTGGTGAGCGACATACTCGAATCCAACGGCTCGTCTTCGATGGCAACCGTTTGCGCCGGCTGTTTGGCGCTGATGGATGCGGGCGTTCCTTTGAAGAACCCCGTTTCGGGAATTTCAATGGGTCTCATCAAGAACCCCGGCGAGGAGAAATACGCCGTGCTTAGCGATATTCTCGGCGATGAGGACCACCTTGGCGACATGGACTTCAAGACCACAGGCACGCCAAACGGTCTCACCGCAACACAGATGGACATAAAATGTGACGGACTTTCATACGAAATACTTGAAAAGGCACTCATGCAGGCCAAGGACGCACGCGAACATGTGTTGGGCGAAATGCTCAAGGTTCTCGACAAGCCGCGTGCCGACTTCAAGCCGCAGGTTCCGCGCATCGAGGCGTTCGACATTCCCAAGGAGTACATCGGCGCTGTGATAGGCCCGGGCGGAAAGATAATCCAGGGAATGCAGGAAGAGACAGGTGCAACCATCACCATCGAAGAGACCGATGGCGTGGGCAAGGTTCAAGTTTCGGCCCCCAACAAGGAGAGCATAGACGCTGCGGTTGCGAAAATCCGCGCAATCGTTGCCATTCCCGAAGTTGGCGAAACCTACGAGGCGAAAGTTGTGAGCATAATGCCCTACGGTTGCTTCGTTGAGTTCATGCCGGGCAAGGAAGGACTGCTGCACATAAGCGAGCTCGACTGGAAACGCTTCGACAACGTTGAAGACGCAGGCATACACGAGGGCGACAAGATTAGCGTGAAACTTCTCGACATAGACTCAAAGACAGGCAAGTTCCGTCTTTCCCACCGCGCACTGCTCGAAAAGCCCGAAGGCTACGAAGAGCGTCCGGCACGCCGCCCGCGCCGCGAACCGAGGGGGGAACGCCGCGATGGCAACGACCGCCGCGAACGCCACAACGGCCCGCGCCACGAGCACACAGAGCGTTCAGAGCGCAAGGGCAACGAAGGCGCAGAGTCCCGGAACAACGACACGCAGGAGTAAAACCTCCGGCAAACATATAGGCGGGGGCATGGCGAAAGAGCAAAGCCCACGCAAAGTAAGGCAACCGCAGCCTTGGCATTTTCGCCAAGGCTGCGGCTTTTTGTTTTCTGAGTATCCAAGCGACAATAATCCCAAAACAGTTTCCTCACCGGATATAAGAAAAACTACATAGGGCATAGGAAAAACTATGTCCTATGTAGAAAAAATTATGTCTGATGTAATTCAAACTACATCAGACCTTTTTTCGCCCCTTTGCAACACGCAGAAAAACAAATGCGTTTTTCAAGTGGGGCGAAAGCGTTATCTTTGCACGGCGCCGCAGTGCGGTATGCAATAAGTTTGTTAAACGAAAATGATTACGGCTTGCGACATAATCGAGACTTTGGCCGCCATGCGCGATGAGGCGCAGGGGCGCATACTGGCGCGTTTTTTCAAGACGGGCAAGGGAGAATATGGCGAGGGCGACAGGTTTCTCGGAATAAGGGTGCCGCAGGTGCGTGCCGTGGCAAAAGAGGCGCGGGGACGTGTGGGGCTTTGCGAAATCGAAAAGCTCCTGCGCTCGGATTGGCACGAGGTGAGGCTTTGCGCCTTACTGCTGCTCGTGGAGGAGATGAAACGCGCCCTGCCGTCGCGCCGCAACAGTGCCGGCGATGCAGCACGCAGAACGGAAATAGTGCGCTTTTACATTGCCCATGCCTGCCGTGCCAACAACTGGGACTTGGTTGACCTTTCGTGCGTGCACACACTGGGGGCATGGTTGCTTTGCCCGCAAGAAAATGGCACGATGCCGTCGCGCACTATTCTTGACAACTTTGCCGCAAGCGATAGCTTGTGGAAACAGCGAATGGCTATTGTTTCAACGCTGGCACTTATAAGGGAAAAACAATACGCCGACACTCTGCGGATTGCCACAAGTTTGCTGGGTCATACCCACGATTTAATTCACAAGGCAGTGGGGTGGATGCTGCGCGAGGTAGGAAAGAGGAATATAGACGTTTTGCGCGGATATTTGGAGGCTCACAGCCGTGAAATGCCACGAACCACGCTGAGATACGCCATAGAAAGGATGAATGCCGACGAAAGGCGCAGGTGGCTGGAGCGTTAGAATTAAAAATATGAATGCAGGGCTGCAAAGGGTGTATATAGCCATTGATTTGAAGTCGTTTTTCGCTTCGGTGGAGTGTGTGGAGAGAAACCTTAATCCGCTCACCACTAATCTTGTGGTTGCCGACTTGGGGCGCACGGAAAAGACCATCTGTCTTGCAGTGTCGCCATCGCTCAAGGCTTATGGCATAGGCGGGCGGGCAAGACTGTTCGAGGTGGTGAGACGTGTGAGGGCGGTGAACTGCGAGCGCATGTTTGGCAACGGCGGGCGGCACTTTGTGGGAAAGTCGTATGACGACACGGAGCTGAAAACCAACCCCGAGCTGGAACTTGACTATATAGTAGCCCCGCCGCGAATGCGGCGTTACATGGAATGCAGCGCAAAGGTGCGTTCTGTATACTTGAAATACGTAGCTCCCGAGGACATGCACGTTTATTCGATTGATGAGGTTTTTATAGATGCCACGGCTTATTTGCGCACATACGGCATGACGGCGCGCGAGCTTGCAATGACCATGGTGCGCGATGTGCTAGCAACCACCGGCATAACTGCCACGGCAGGGATTGGTACGAACCTATATCTTTGCAAAGTGGCCATGGACATTGTGGCAAAGCACATGCCTGCCGACAAGGATGGCGTGCGCATTGCCGAACTTGACGAGATGAGTTACAGGCGCACGCTGTGGGACCACAGACCTATCACCGATTTTTGGCGCGTTGGAAAGGGAACCGCCCAAAAGCTCGAAATGTATGGCATATTCACAATGGGCGATGTGGCTTTGCAATCGCAGAGGAACGAGGAACTGCTTTACAGGCTTTTCGGTGTAGGCGCCGAGCTGCTTATCGACCATGCCTGGGGTTGGGAGCCGTGTACGATAGAAGCCATAAAGGCCTACAAGCCCGAGACAAATTCCATGAGCAGGGGGCAGGTGCTGAAATGCCCCTACACATTCAGAAAAGCGCGGGTGGTGGCAAGGGAAATGGCGCAGGGAATAGCGCTCGAACTTCTCGACAAGCGCCTGGTTACCGACCAGATAGTGCTGACCGTTGGCTATGACCCCGAAAGCCTTTCAAACGCGGCGCTGGCGGCAAGATACAGCAGCACCGTCTCACTCGACCGCTATGGGCGCAAAGTGCCCAAACCCGCACACGGAACGGAGAGGCCGGAGTGTTACACGTCATCGGCAAGACTCATAACCGAAGCGGTTGCAAAACTGTTTGACCGCATTGTAAATCCGGCTTTCCTTGTAAGGCGCATTAACATCACGGCGGGGCGTGTGGTGAACGAGAACTGTAGAGAGGCCAAAAAGGAGAAGCCGCTGGAGCTTGACCTTTTTACCGATTATGATGCCGTGGTTGCGGAAAGGGAAAAAGAGAAAGCCGCCCTTGAAAAGGAAAGAAGAGTGCAGGAGGCTGTGCTGCGCATAAGGAAAGCATACGGCAATAACGCGCTGCTTAAGGGACTTGATTTCGACGAGGGGGCTACGGCAATAGAGCGGAACGCGCAGATAGGGGGACACAAGGCATGAGTGGCAAGTATGACGAAATAATCAACCTTCCGCACCATGTGTCGGCAAAGCACCCGCCGATGCCTATGCAGGGACGTGCGGCGCAGTTCGGCTCGTTTACACCGCTTAAAGGACAAAAAGAGGCGGCGGACGACACAGGGAAAACCGCCGATTCGGACGAGTGTGGCGAAGAACCCGAAGAGGAATTCTGACGTTGGTATGTTGCGCAGTTATGCGTTAGCATAATTGCAAATACTCGAACACCGCAAAAACTGCATGGTACATAAGAAAAACCATGTCCTATGTAGAAAAAATTTCTTCAGACATAGTTTTGGCTCCTTGCAATATGCCGTGAAACATAATATTGAAGTAAAATTTTGAAACAACGGTGATTGGCTGTAATACAAGGGGTTGCATAAAACGCCGCGTTTCCGGGTGCAACGGGTTGCTGTTGGCTCTTAAACGGTGCTTTTGCTGTTGCTTTTTGTTTAGTATTTGGAATGGTTACAACAGCGGCGACACTATCCTTACGAAGCTTTCTGCGGTTTTCTGAATTCTACTGCGCTTTTTCCAACGCCTCCAGCTTATGAACTCACACGACTGCAGGTCGTTCTCGAAAATGTTTTTAAGAGTGGAGGCTAATTTTTCGTCATAAATAAATGCGTTGGCCTCGAAGTTGTCCTCGAAGCTGCGAAAGTCGGTGTTGGTTGAGCCTACGGTGCACAGTGTGTCATCGCAAACGAAATATTTCGAGTGAAGAAATCCCGGACCGTAGGCGTAAACCTTTGCTCCGGCTTTCAGCACATCGCCGTAGTATGATTCGTTGGCGGTCTTAATCCAAAAATGCTCCGACTTTGCCGGAACCATAATTCTGACGTCTATTCCCGAGCTTGCCGCCACCTGTATGGCGTTGAGCACTTGCTCCGTGGGCATGAGATAGGGCGTGGTTAGGTAGAAATATTTCTTGGCGTTCATTATGGCCCATACAAATCCGTCCATAATGTAAGGCAGCTCCGATGCGGGGGATGCCGTAACTATTTGCAGGCTTCCCGCATTTTCATCGCCGCTTCCCGCTTTGGGATACAGGCCTTGGGGGTTGAGCATGTCATTGCAGTTGTAAAACCAGTCGGCCACAAAAGTTTGTTGCAGTCCGTAAACGGCGTTGCCTGTAAGCCTTAGGTGCAGGTCTTTCCATCCCTCACCGCTTTTGCCGTAAAGGTATCTCAAAGCTATGTTCATTCCGCCTATATAGCCAACGCTGCCGTCTATAACGGCTATTTTACGGTGATTACGGTAGTTCACTCGGCGTGTGAGGCGGGCGAACCTTACCGGCATGAAGCTTCTTACTTCTATTCCCGCTTCGCACAGGTTGTTGTAGAATTTGTTTTTTACCGACCAGCAGCCCACATCATCGTAAAGGAGTCTTACTTTTACCCCGCGCCTCACGGCGTCTTTCAGGAAATCGGCAACGAGCCTTCCGAGCGCATCGCCCTCGAAGATGAAATACTCAAGGTTTATGTGGTGCTTGGCGGCGGATATGTCTCTGAGCAGCGACAGCATTTTTTCTTTGCCGCTTTGGAAAATCGCTACATGGCCAAGATAGAACGGTGGGGCATAGTTTCGCCTAAGAAAGAAATTGGCAAGCGGTTTGTAGGCTTGCGGCACTTGGGCTTTGTCGTGGGGCAGGTAGCTTGCCAGGAGCTTGCGCTTCATTTGGTTTATTTCCCTGCGCTGCAAACGGCGCTCCTTGCGTATGTCCTGCCCAAAGAAATAGAACAGCAGTATTCCCGCCACCGGGAGGGCTATAAGCACCAATGTCCAGGCCATGGTCTTTACCGGCTGGCGCTTTTCGAGAATTACCACAACGATTGTGGCTGCCACAACCATAAAGTATAGCAGCGTTATAACCCTGAAAATAATGTAGGCTGTCATTGTGCTTGCTTGTTTTGCAAAGATATGAAAAAAGTGATAATTTGCCGTGTCTGAAAAATGCCGGCGGTTTCACAACTGCCGGCATCTCGTCTTCAAAAAAAATTGCTATGAAAGGAAGTTTAAATTCCAAATACTTGCAGCCTGCATTTTGTTTTCATGATTTAGTTATTGGCTTTTGTTGCGGGCTGCAATGCAAATATAGGCAATAAAATCTTTTTCAGATGCAAAAATTGTAAAAAATGCCGCCCTTTCATGAGAAAAAAGAAAATTGCAGCGAGAAACATACGCTTCCCGCTGCAATCAAAATTATTTATATGTTGATTATCTTCTTCCGCCCGGTCTTCCGAAACCGCCCCTTCCCGGTCCGATTCTTCCAGGCCCTCTGCCGGATCCGCCAAACCTCGGGCCGCCTTCATCGCCGCCGGCGTTGTTTTTGCCGCCGAAAATGTTGAGCCTGTATATGAAGTTAAGCATTAAGTATGAGTTTATGCTGTTGTTCCAAGAGTCAGAACGCATTTGCGCCGTTATTGAGCGCGACACGTTGCTTTGGTTGTGGAGTATGTCATAGAATTGCAGAGAAAGGGTTGCTGCATTTCCCTTGAAGAAACTTTGCGCAATTTGTGCGTTCCATATAAGCTCGTTTGTGTTCATTGAGTTGTCGGCGTAGCCTCTGCGCGAGTTCATTCGTATGTCGGTAGAAAGTTGCATGTTCCATGGCAGTGTAACGTTGAGTTCTCCGCCGTAGTTGAAGTTCCATGTGTCGAGGTTGGCGTTTGCCTGTAGTTTGTTTTTGGCGTGTTGATAGGTTAGTCCGCCCCTTGCGCCGAATTCGAAAAGCCCTGTGCGGAAAGTTAGTCGCATGTTTTCGCGCAGTCTGAGGTTCTTTGTGGTGTTTTTGCGGTTTGTGTTGTCGTTGCCGGTGCTTACGTAGCCCACGCTGTTTGAGTAAGAGTAGCCGGTGAACGAGCCTATTGTCCAGCTCTTGCTTTTGCCGAACGAGGTGTTGAACATAAGATCGCCGTCGGTATTCCAATTTCCGTTTATGTTTTCGGGGCGTGTTGTTCTTACACCGGTGCTTTCGTCATAGTGCATCGCGTTGCTTATGCTGTTTGATGTTTGGTTGAATGTGAGGCGCGTCATCCAGCCTGTTTGCGTCTTGATGATGTAGTTGTTGTAGAAAATTTCGAGGTAGTTGTTCCACGATGGTTTCAGACCGGGGTTTCCTTTTGATATGTACAGGGGGTTGGAGTCGTCGGTAACATCCAGAAGGTTGGTCATCGAGGGTTGCGATGATGAGCCTCGGTAGCGTACGTTCATTTCCGAGGTGTTAGACAGTTTGTATCGCAGGCGCACGTTCGGCGACACGTTGAATACGTTGCGCGTTACGGTTGTGTCGAGTTTGTCTTTAAGGTATTCCAGCTTTGTTTCCCTTGGTTCAAGGTCAACTGCGGCGTGGAATTGCAGGTTCTTTGTATTGTATCTCACGCCAACCGACATTTTGTGTGTGTAGTTCTTGTATGTGGCATATTGGCTGTTTCTCATGTTTAGCGTCATGCGCAGTGAGTCGGCATCGGTGGGGAGTGTGCCTATAGCGGGTGCGTACATGTCGCGCCAGTCTTGCAGGGAGTCGAGTTGGTAGAGCGAGCGGTCGGAGTTTGAGTAAGAGTAGCCGTATTCGTAGCTTGCCTGCGCAAAGAGGTTCTTCACTATAGGCTCGCTGTAGCTGAGTCTGCCGCTGACTCCCCAGTTTTTCGAGGGGTTGTTGCTGTATTGGTTTGTGAATGTGTTGCGATTTGCCGCACTGTTTTGGAAGTAGTTTATGTCGGAGCGCGAGAAGTTTTTGCTTTTTGAATTGCTCCAGTTTCCCGATGAGCTTATGGATATGTTGCGTCCTTTGCTGTTTAGCCTTCTCACCACCATTGCCCAATAATTTGCCGAGTTGCTTGAACTGCTGCCTGTGTTTATGCGGTGGTTTGTGTTCACGGCTATGTTTTTAAGCACCGATGCTGTGTCGGAGAACATGGTGCCAAGCGGGTCGGTTATGCCGCTTATTGCGTAAGGGTCGTTGTTGAATGTTGCTGTGCGACTTTGGCTCCAGCTGTTCGACTCGCTGTATGAGTAGTTGGGCGAGAACATAACGGTGGTGAGCGAGTCGGGCTTCCACCTAAGCCACATTCCCGTGTTGAAATTCGAAGAGTGGCTGTAGTCGCGGCTGCGGGAGTTGGAATATGAAGATGAGCTTGCGGAGTTTAGGAATGTTTCGGAGTTTGAGCGCGTTTGGCGGTCGGTTGCGTTGTGGCTCCAACGCAGGTTGCCGTTTATTTCCAGCCGCCCTGCCTCGTCCTCTTTCTTGCCGTTATCCCATCCTGCATCGAATCCGGCACTTTTGTTGGCGCTCAGTCCGCTGCCTCCGCCGCGTCCCGGACCGAAATGGCGGTCGCCGGTGTTGTTGGCGTTGCCGAATATTGTCTGGCGGTCGTGGTCGGTGTAGCGGTTAACGAATAAGTCGCCGGTGTATCGGTCTTTGCTTCCGTAGCCGAGCGAGGCGTTGCTCACCCAGCTTTCTTTGAGTTCTTTTTTCAGACCTATGTCGAGAACGGTTTCCTCGTTGCCGTCGTCAATGCCGGTTTGCTTGGTATAGTCGCTTTTCTTTTCGTATGATTTAATGTTAGACACAAGTTCGGTGGGCAGGTTTTTCATGGCAATTTTTGTGTCGCCTTTGAAAAAGTCCTTTCCGTTTACGAGTATCTGGCTCACGGATTTTCCGTTTATCTTTATGGAGCCGTCATCGTCCACTTCTGCCCCCGGAAGCTGCTCTACGAGGTTTTCGAGCGTGGAGCCCACGGGAACCCTGTATGCCGAGGCGTTGTATTGGAACGTGTCGGACTTCATTTCCACTTTTGCCGCTTTAACCGTAACAGTGGCTCCTTTAAGGGCTACTTCGCTTGTGCCGAGCTGTATGGTGCCGAGCCTTGCACGAGGGGTTTTATCGTTTAGTGTTGCGTTGCGGTATTCGGGGTTGAAGCCTATGAATGATACTTTGACTATATAGTTTCCTGCTTTTTTCACGCCCAGCGAGAAGTTGCCGTTTTTTTGCGAGCTTACGCCGTTTACGTAGGATGAGTCTTTGTTGAGCAGTTGTATGGTTGCAAGCTCTATGGGTGTGCCGCCCGCCTTTTGTACAACTTTTCCCGATAAGGTGAATTGTGCCATGACCGCAGCGAACGGCAGGCCGGCAAAAAGGGACAACGTTAGTAGTTTCTTCATGTGATTATATGTTTATTGCGTGATAAGAGGGCTTTCCACCGAATTTGGGACTGTCATTATTTTGACGGCGCAGGCGCGGGAAAGTTTAACCATTGAGGTTATTTTTGTATGCCGGGCTGTTTTTGCGGTTTTTTTCGTGGTGCGGCATGGTGTTGCGGTAGCATTTGCGCAGGTTTTTGCAATTACCTGGTTCACAGTTATTTGGTTTGATTTCGTTATGTTTTTGTATGTTGTTGTTTTGCAGAGCGTTGAAGTGGGCGAAAAAATGTCTGATGTGGTTTTTTCTATGTCTGATGTAGTTTTTTCTACATAGGACATTGTTTTTCCAATGTCCCATGCTGTTTCAGTTTGGCGGCATGTTGCATGATTTTTTTTTCGTTTTTTTTCGGAGTTGTCATGTTTTTCTTGCCGCGTCTATGCGCAGGAAAATGAACAGTAATATTGTGAAGCCCCAAAGCGACGAGCCGCCGTAACTGAAGAACGGCAGTGGTATGCCTATAACCGGGGTCAGGCCTATTACCATGCCCACGTTAATGAACACGTGGAATAAGAATATGCTCATAACGCAATATCCGAATATTCGCCCGAAAGCGAAGCTTTGGCGTTCGGCAAGCACTATCAGCCGCAATATGAGTGCGAGGTAGAGTGTTAGCACCACGGTTGCGCCCAGGAAGCCTTTTTCCTCGCCTATGGTGCAGAAAATGAAGTCGGTGTCCTGTTCTGGCACATATTTCAGCTTTGTTTGTGTGCCGTTAAGGAAGCCTTTGCCCAGCATGCCGCCCGAGCCTATTGCTATCTTGCTTTGGTTTACGTTGTATCCCGCCCCGCTAAGGTCCTGCTCTATGCCGAGAAGCACTTTGACGCGCTGCTGCTGGTGGGGTTCGAGCATGTTGTTCATAACGTAGTCGGTCGAGAAGAAAAATGCCAGCGAGGCTCCGGCAAACAGGGCAATGTACAGAAATTTAGCGCGTTTGTGTGCGGCAGCCTGCACGAGCAGGTAAATTATCACGGCGGCTATCACTGCGAGTATGGCGTAGCCCACGTTGAACGGTATAACAAAGCGCGAGAACAGATAGCTCAGCAGTATTGCTCCGCCACCCAAGCCGCCGGCCCTAAGCACGTGGGCATGGTTTGTTGAGAATACGTATGTCATGGCCGATGTGAAAAGCCATATCATCAACAGCACCGAGAATTCGCTTACCGAGGTGTGTGTGCCGTTTACGAGAATGTCGTTGAATTTAAGGCCCACCACAAAATAGGCCACGGCGGCGAATCCTGCGAATAGTATGCTGCCGTTCATTCCCTCGCGGTAGAGCACCAGAAAGAACGCCGTGTACACGAGAGCCGAGCCGGTTTCGCGCTGCATTACTATAAGTGCCATAGGCAGCAGTATCAGCCCCAGGGTGGCGGCAAATGTCTTTGGACGGTGTATGTCGTAGCCGTAATGCCCCATGAACTTGGCGAGGGCGAGTGCCGTGGCGCATTTGGCGAATTCAGCGGGCTGTATGCTAAGGCTGCCGAGTTTAATCCACGAGTATGAGCCCTTTATGTCTGTGGCAATGAAAGGGGTTACGAGCAGCAGCCCCATGAAGGCTATATATATAACGTAGGCAAAGGTGTCGAACACTTTGTCGTCGAGCATTAGTATCACGAAAGCCACAAGCAGTGAGCAGCCTATCCATATAAGCTGCTTTCCCGAGCGCAGGGCGGGGTTGAAAAAGTCGGGCTGACCGTATTCGTAGCTTGCGCCGCATACGCTGAACCACCCCATTATGATAAGAGCGGTGAATATTGCAATTGTAACCCAGTCGAGCTGTCTGAGCAGCGATGGCTGCTTAACGTTCTCTGTTTCCATAGAAAAGGTGCTTGTGCTGGAACTCGTTGGCCACAGCCTGCCCGCGTGGCGAGAGTTTTCCGTTTAGGTATTGTTCTATCATTACCGCTCCTATCGGTACACCGAAGTGCGCCCCGAAGCCGCCGTTTTCCACATAAACGGCAATGGCTATCTTGGGGTTGTTCATTGGGGCGAAGCCTATGAACGCCGAGTGGTCCTGTCCGCGGTTTTGCGCCGTGCCGGTTTTTCCGCACACTTCAATTCCGGGCAGGTTTGCTGCGGTGCATGTGCCGCCAAGCACGGCCTTGCGCATGCCCGCCACAACATAGTTGTAGAAACGCCGCTCCACCATTGTGTATCGCTTGGTGTGGTATAGGCTGTTTATGTGCCCGCCCTCCACACGGCTCACAATGTGTGGGGTTATGAAGTATCCCCTGTTGGCAATAGTGGCGGCAAGGTTGGCTATCTGTAGCGGTGTGGCGTTGACCTCGCCCTGTCCGATGGCATCGCTTATTATTGTAACGCCGTTCCAGCGTTTGTGGTAATGCTTGTCGTAGTATTCTGAGTTGGGTATCATTCCGCGCCTTTCGCCCGGCATGTCAACTCCGAGCTTGTATCCGTAGCCCATCGATACCATGTAGTCTTTCCAACGTGTGAAGGCCTCGCTTGTGCTGCGGTATTTGCTGCGGTTTTTCATCATGTAGTAGAATCCCCACGAGAAGTATGCGTTGCACGATGTGGCTATTGCCGGTATGAGAGACAGTGGCGAGGCGTGGCTGTGGCATGCCTGGTGGAAGCGGCCTATGGTGAGCCCGTGGTGGCAGGCGAACATTGTTCCCGGACCGATAATGCCTTCCTGCAAGAATGTAAGGGCCTGGGTGGGCTTGAATGTGGACCCCGGCGGATATTGACCGCTGATGGCACGGTTAAGCAGCGGCTTGCGCGGGTTGAGCTGCAACATTTTTTGATTTTTGCCCCGCTGGCGGCCTATGAGCAGCCGCGGATCGTATGACGGTGATGACACCATACATAGGATTTCGCCGGTTTTAGGTTCTATGGCCACTATGCTGCCTATTTTCCCCTCCATGATTCTTTCGCCGAGGGCCTGAAGGTCGGCATCTATGCTTAACTTCAGATTTTTGCCCGGCAGCGGGCGACGGTCGAACTTGCCGCCCTGATACCGCCCCTTTATCCTGCCGTGAACATCGCGCAGAAATATCTCCATGCCTTTCTCGCCGCGCAGCTGGTCTTCATACGAACGCTCCACGCCTATTTTGCCAATGTAGTCTCCGGGTTGGTAGTAAGGGCTTTCGTCTATGTCGTTTTGCGAAACCTCACCCACATCTCCAAGTATGTGTGCTCCTATTCCGTAAACGTAACGGCGTATGCTGCGCCGTTCCACCGAAAAGCCGCGAAACCTGAAAAGCTGCTCCTCTATGCGCGAAAATTCTTTAGCAGGTATCTGACTTAGAAAAACCTGTGGGGTGTGGCGCGAGTATCCGGGATTTTTCTTGCTGTCTTTTATTTCGAGCATCCTTTTTATATAGAAAGCCTTTGTTATCCCTATTGCGTGGCAGAACGCAAGGGTGTCTATGCCGTGCTGTTCGTTCATCACCACCATAAGGTTGTAGGCGGGTTCGTTGTACACCAGCAACTTGCCCTTGCGGTCGGTTATCAGCCCGCGCGAGGGGTATTGTATTTTTTTCAGAAATGCGTTTGAGTCGGCGTTTCTCTTGTAGTCGTCGCTCATTATCTGGAGCGCAAACAGCCTTGCGAGGTAAACAATTACTATAATCACGGCTATTCCGCCGATTACAAACTTGCGGTTTTCGAGATTTGTGCTCATTCGGCTTTCCTGTTTCCGCTTATCCTAACGCTCTCTATGGCTGCGATAATCAGTATTGTAAGCAGCGAGCTGCTGCCGGCATTCACCAGCATCTCCTGCCAGCTGAACAATGAGAAAGTTTCGAGCAAGTGGAACAGCGCCTCGCAAAACACCACCGCCAGCGACACATATCTTATATATGCTCCCCAACCCATTGTCTTGGCTGATGGTATTGGAATTTCGTCATCGGTTTCTGTAGTGGAGTTTATTTTAAGAAGCCACGGTTGTATCATTGCTGTTGCCGTGAGCGAGAAAGCCGCCACGCCTGGCGTGTTGGTGAATGTGTCGGCTGCGATACCGAGCGCAAAGCTCCATAGCAGCATGCCGCTGCGCGGGGTGTTGCCCGGGAAGAGCAGCACAAAGTAAACCGCCACAAAGGGAGTGGCGTGCCCGAAGATGTGAACGTGGTCGAACACCAGCACCTGCAGGGCGAGAATTAATAAAAACCAACCAAATTGTTTGAAGAAAGCGTTTACCATATCCGGCTATTTTATTCCTGTGGCTGTTCCATTTCCTTGGCGTGCGTTATCAGGCTGTCAACCTCCGCCTTTATGGGGCTTGCTATCACGCATACATCACGTAGGTCGGCGAAGTCGGTGGCGAGGTTCACCTTTACCTGATATGAAAGCCCATCGCGAGAGTTGCCTATCGCAATTACCCTTCCTACAAAAAGCCCGGGGGGAAATATTGCCGAATTGCCGCTTGTCTCGACATAGTCGCCAACTTTGAAACGTGCGTATCGCGGCACATCGCTCAGGCATGCTATAAGCGGGTTGCCTCCCTCCCAACCCAGGTATCCGAAAAAGCGGTGCCCGCGAATTCTGCAGCTTATGCTCGACTTTCTGTTAAGCACAGGCATTACCAGACTGTAGTTGCGGCTTGTAAGGAACACAATGCCCACAATTCCGCCGCCGCTTACCACACCCATGTCGGGGCGTACTCCGGAGGCTTCGCCCTTGTCTATTACTATGAAGTTGTTGTCCTTGTTAATGCTGTTCGATGTAACTTGTGCGGGTATAAGTTTGTAGTCTTTCAGCAGTTCGCGTTGTTTTTTATCGAGCCATAGGGAGTCTGCGCCTTGCCTGGCCAGGATGTCGCGCAGTTGGTTCACCTGCCTTTGCAGCATTATGTTCCTTGATGTTAGGTCGCTGTTTATTTTGCCGAGGTTTATGTATGAAACTGCATCGGCGTATTTTTTGTCGATGGCGGCAGTCAGCTCATTTGCCGATGTGAACCACACGCTGGCTTGGTAGTCGTTGAAGCGGAACAGCATTGCAAGCGCCGCGCTTTCGAGAAGCACGAACACCACCCAGTGGAAATGGTTTTTTATGAATTCTATCAGATTGTGCATTGGCCTGTTTCGTGATTTCGGCGGGCCGTGGTCTTTGCCGTGTGCGCCCTATTGGCGAAAATGGTTAGAAGAGTGCCGCCGCCGTTCGCTCTCTAACCATTGTTGCATTTGTTGTGTGGGGCCTGTGCCGCCACTTTTTCTCATCTCATAAGGAATGAGTAGCGGTTCACGTTCTTCAGTGCCACACCTGTGCCTTTTGCCACGCAAAGCAGCGGGTCTTTCGCTACATGGAAAGGTATGCTTAGCTTGTCGGTGAGGCGTTTGTCGAGTCCGCGTAGTAGTGCGCCGCCGCCTGTGAGGTATATGCCGTTGTGCACAATGTCGGCGTAGAGTTCGGGCGGTGTTTTTTCGAGTGCGTTGAGTACGGCGGTTTCGATGCTTGCCACGGTTTTTTCCAGGCAGTGGGCGATTTCCTGATAGCAAACCGGCACTTCCATCGGTAGGGCGGTTATTCTGTTTGGGCCGTGTACCACATAGTCTTCCGGTCCCTGGTCGCCAAGGTCGGTTAGTGCGCTGCCCACATGTATCTTTATTCTTTCGGCCATGCGTTCGCTCACTTTCACGTTGTGCTGCCGTGCCATGTATTCCTGTATTTCCTTGTTGAAGTCGTCGCCGGCTATCTTTATGGAGTTGTTCGACACTATGCCGCCCAGTGATATTACCGCTATTTCGGTTGTGCCGCCGCCTATGTCTACAATCATGTTTCCCTCGGGGGCTTCCACGTTAAGGCAGTCTTTGGGGTCTGCTCCGGCCTCAAGTTGTTCTTCGCCAATTCCTATAGCAGCCGCCATTGGCTCGAAAATAAGGTAAACATCGCGTCCTCCGGCGTGCTCTGCGCTGTCGCGCACGGCGCGCAGTTCCACTTCGGTTGAACCCGACGGCACTCCTATTACCATTCTTAGCGACGGGGTGAATAGGTGGTTGCGCTTTTGGGCGTTCTTTATAAGCCCGCGCATCATCTGCTCGCAGGCGTAGAAGTCGGCAATCACGCCATCTCGCAGGGGGCGTATCACACGGTAGTTGTCGTTTGTTTTTTCATACATCAACTTTGCCTCCTCGCCCACTTTAACCATTTTGTTGGTGTTGCGGTCAAGGGCTACAATGGAAGGCTCGTTAACCACAATTTCATCGTTGCAGATGATTATTGTGTTGGCTGTTCCGAGGTCCATGGCAAGTTCCTGGGTGAATGAAAAGAATCCCATTTGTGTATTGTTTGTTTTATGCCTTGTTTGTGGAGAATGCGGTTTGGTTTATTTGCCTTTTGCAAAATATGAGTGTATTGCCGTGTCGTAGTGGCTGCTTGTGGCGAATGCGCGTTCGGCGAAGTGGCGGCGGTCTTCAATGTCTGAGTTTGCGCCCTTGGTGTTGAGCATTTCGAGAAGGTCGGCATATTCGGCCTTTGAGGGTACTATCACAACGTCTTTGAAGTTCTTGGCTCCTGCGCGTATGAGCGATATGCCGCCAATGTCTATTTTCTCTATGATTTCTGCTTCCGAAGCCCCGCTTTTCACGGTTTCCTCAAAGGGGTAGAGGTCAACCACCACGAGGTCTATAGAGGGGATTTCGTATTGCGCCATTTCCTTTATGTCGCCGTTGTTATCGCGGCGTGCCAGTATGCCTCCGAATATTTTGGGGTGCAGCGTTTTTACGCGTCCGCCGAGAATGGAGGGGTAGGTTGTAATTTCCTCGACTGTTGTGCATGGGTAGCCCAGTTCTTCGATAAACTTATGGGTTCCGCCGGTGGAGAGTAGTTTTACACCCTCTTCATGCAGTTTTTTAAGGATTTCTTCGAGTCCGTCTTTGTGGAAAACGGAAATCAGCGCGGTTTTAATAGCTTTTCTTTCTGCCATGGATTATAGTTTGTTACGGTCTCGGCGACCATACTTTCTTGTTAATATGTATATACTCAGGCGCAAAGTTACTAAATTTTCGGATATGCGCCTGATATTAAGCGGCAAAAAAGAAGAATTGTGCGAAAGGCCGTCATTGTGGCACCGCAGTTGTTTTCAAGCCTGCTTTGGGTTATGTTCCGTGCGGGGCTTTTGCAGCAGAAAGAAGGCCGATGTGGTGAAGAAGTCGCGCAAGTAGGGTATTGCGCCTATTGCCTTGCACAGGGTGCGCGGCTTCAAACCGAACTTTGCCTTGTAGTGGGGGTTAATGAACCATAAGTGTCGGTTTGCCACCTCAAACCCGGCCTTGCGCGCGGTTTTGTCAAAGAGTTCTATCGTGGTGCGTGTCTCTCGTATGTCCATAAGCTCGAGCACGTCTTTTTCCTTTACGTTGCAGTTTTCGAGTGTCATGCGGTAGAGCGGCATTGGCAGCAGGTGGAGAAACGGCGCGTGCGAGCAGAATTTGCTGCGGCATATCTGTTGGTGTCCGCCAAACGGCATATACCACGCGGGGAAGCCGAAGAACGCATAACCGCCGGGGTGCAGAAACCTCAGGGCGGCGGAAAGAAAACCGAGCTTGTCGTGCACGTGCTCTATCACGTCGTGTGCCAAAACAATGTCAAACTTGCCGTCAAAGCCTTCGCATTTGCTTGCATCGTTACAAATAAATGTGCCTTTTGCGCCGTCTTGGGCGAAAAACGTTTTTGCCTGCTCGGTGCGCTCTTTCACAATGTCAACCCCCGTTACCTCGCATCCTCTTTCGGCAAATGGTTCGAGGTTTCCGCCCTCGCCGCAACCTATCTCCAAAATTTTGGTTCCGGAGTTTAGTTTCCCTATATGTTTTTCAAGGTAGGGAATATAGTAAGCCTCGCTTGTGGTTGCCAGTTCGTTGAAATAGCTTCGGCGGTCAAGATGTCGGTTTTGCATTGGGGTGTTACTGTTGCATTATGTTATTTGCAAAGTTAGCGATTTCGTGCGTAATTGCTACCTTTGTCGCGTAAAAACAAATAACATCGATTTTCAAACTGCATATTTGCATACGATGACGAGAGTAACCGTAAACCCGGAATATGCGGGCAACCGCGAGCTGTGCGACTTCATAGCCGCCATTGAACGCAATTTCCCCTCGGGGGAGCTTGTGCAGCAGGGCAGTCGCAACACCCTGCGGCGTTTCACCGTGGGCGGAGTGAGGATTGTTGTGAAGCATTTCGGCAGGCCCAATCCCCTGAACCGCATTGTGTATTCGTTTTTGCGCAAGCCCAAGGGCGTGCGTGCCTATGAGTATGCTTTCCGCGTTAGGAATGCGGGTTTCGACACCCCCGAGGCGATTGCTTACATCGAGCGCAGAAGTTGCGGCATTATCGCCGACTCTTATTTCGTAAGTGCCGAATGCACCTACACCCGCCGTTTCTATGAATTCGGCAACGCCGTGGCTGAGGATTTCGCCGACATAATCAGAGCGTTCGCAAGACGCACGGCGCAGTTTCACGAGGCGGGAATGCTACACCGCGACTTCTCGCCGGGAAACATACTGTTCGACAAAGTGGATGGGGAGTGGAAATTCGCCATTGTGGACATAAACCGCATGAGTTTCTCGCCTGTAAGCATTGAAAGGGGATGCCGCAACTTTGCCCGCCTGTGGGGGCAGCCGGACTTTTTCCGCATCGTGGCGGATGAGTATGCCGAGTCGCGCAATGCCGATGCCGGGGAGTGCTTAAGCATAATCCTTGAGGCGCGGCGCAAGTTCTGGACGCACTTTGCCAAAAGGCACAAGGTGAAATACCGCTTGGAGTTATAGGCCGGGAAACGCGCAATCAATCAAAGAATTGCGCCTTTGTAGGGGCGTGCTGCAAACGCCCTGAATTGCAACGTTTTTGCAATGGCATGGCGGTTCTTTGTGTGTACGTTGGTGCGGTTCATGCGGTGGTGCACAGGGTGTATGCAATATTCCCCTGCAAACGGCGTAAAACCGAAATCGGTTGCCATTTTCCAAACACCCGTAAAACAACATGGGACATAGGAAAAACTACGTCCGATGTAGAAAAAATTATGTCTGACGTAGAAAATCCTACATCAGACATAATTTTCAGTATAAGCAACCTGCTGTCAAACAGTAAGTTGCAAGGAATTTACAAAATAACCACAATCATCTCACTGTCAATTACTTATGCAAAAATCCTCTTTTATTGCTTCTTGATAATCTTTTTGCCGTTTTGAATGTAAATCTCTCCCTTTCTGGGTTGGGTTATTCTTGTTCCCGACAGGTCGTACATCGCGCCGCTGTCCCTGCGGGTTCCGGCATTGCTTATCCCGGTGATTTCGCCTCCTATCTGCGCCACCGAAATGCCCCTCGACCGCAATCCGTTGAGCCAGATGGTGTTTCTGTATCGGTCTATGGAAATTTTGGCAATGTCGTTGTCGGCAATTCCGGAGTTGTCGGTGTTGTAGATTTCCCACTTGTCTTTTCCGTCAAACATGGTTACGCCCACGTTACCGTATGTCCCCAGCCACAGGTTGCCGTTGGCGTCAACGGCTATGCTTGTGATTGTGTTGCTTGGCAGCCCGGAGTTGCTTCGGTTGTAGGTTTTCCATGTGCGACCGTCAAAGCAGGTGAGCCCTCCGCCGAACTCCGGCCCCATGTTGCTTTCGCCCGAGGCTATCCATACGTTGTCGTTTTGGTCTATGGCTATGGAGCGCACCATGTTCATGGGCAGCGGGCTGTTGTCCTTGTTGTATTCCGTCCATTCCCCGCCGTTGAACATGCACAGCCCTTTGCCGTAAACGCTGCACCAAAGGTTGTTTTTCGAGTCGGTGGCTATGTTTGTTATACGGGCGTTGTTCACCGGCGTTTCGGGGGTGTTGAAGCTCGTCCATCTGTTGCCGTCGAAACTGTAAAGGCCCTTTTCCGTCCCCACCCACAGCAGGTTTTCGCCATCGGAGCTTATGTTGGTTACGGAGTTCCGCTCGATGGGGCAGTTGCGGGTTGTGAACGCCACCGTGTCGCTGCCGCATATTCTAAGCAGGCACGTGTCGGTGAAATGAAGCGCAATCCACACGTTTTTGTCCTTGTCAATGTGAATGTCCTTTACCTTGTTCACCGTGTCGTTGCTTTCCATCAGAACTGTGCGGTTGTCGTCCTTGTCAATGTGTATTATCCCCCCGCTTGTGCCTATCCATATTTCGCCGTTGTCGGTCGCGGTTGCGGTGGTGTCCATTCTTTCTGCCGGTATAAGGCTTGCGTATGTGTCAATGTGCTGCAACTCTCCGTTTTCAAACTTGTAGAGCCCGCTGCGCGTTGAGCCTACCCAGAAGTTTTTGCCGTCGATGAGCAGCGACGCCACTTCATCATACTTTTTGGTGGACGGCAGACTGTATTTCGTGAACTCCCCGCCGCTGTATTTCACGAGGAAATTGCTTGAGCCGAACCATACGTTGCCGTTGTTGTCGGTTGTTATGGCGTGCGTCCTGTCTGAGGGGATTGTGGAATTGGCGGAGGTGAATTTTGTGAAGTCCCGCCCGTCATATTTCACAATGCCCTCTTCGGTTGTGGAAATCCATTTGTTGTTGTGCCGGTCTATGGCAATTCCCGAAACGCTGTTTATCCCCGGAATCCTGACAATGCCGGTGCTTTCGCTGTAGTAGCCAAACAGACCGTCCCTGCTTGTGCATAAGCCTCCGAACCACAGTTTTCCGCTGTTGTCGAACGCCAGCGCGTTGTACGTTATCATGGCACAGACTTGCGTTTCGGGGATTGTGAACACGGACCATTTGTCGCCGTCGTATTTGTAGAACGAGAGCAGACCGCCGATCCACAGGTTGCCGTATCTGTCGTGCGTCATTTGCATATTATACTGTCGTGAGGCAAGGGGGCTGTTTCGCGGGGTGAAGGACGTAAGCCGATTGTCTTCGATTTGCGCCACGCCTTTGTTGTTTGTCCCTAACCACACGCAGCCGCCGTTCGATGTAACCGACAGCACATCGTTTTCGGGAATAGAGGCGTTGGCCCTGTTGTATATGGTGGTCTGACGCGTGTCGCTGTCATACTTTACCAGACCGCCCTCGGTGGCCAACCAAAGCACGTTGTCTTTTACTGCCATGTTTCTTATGCAATCGGTGGAAGTGTAGTTTTTCCAGTCCGAAAGCTGTGCGCTTGTCTGCGAAATGCCCAATAGTGCAGACGACAGACACATCCATACCATTCTGATTTTTGTTCTTAGATTTGCCATGACGTTTCTTGTTTTAGGGGTTATCGACGTGTATTTAAAGGGAAACTTTTTTCACGTTTGTACGACCGTTTACAATTAGGCGGACAAGGTATATCCCCTTTTCGCTTATCGGTGCTGAATAGTTGTATTGGTTTGCCTTCAAGCTCTGGTTTGATAACACAGAGCATACTTCGTTACCGTTCAGGTCAAGAACGCAAAGAGATATTTCGGCATCTTCTGCGATGGAAAAGTTTATGCTAATTCTATTGTTTTGAGCAGAGAGTCCGAACTCCCGGGAGTTGCTGTATGAAATGCAATTTTCTTTAGGAGTGGCTTCGTGTGAGGTTTGTGCGGTTTCGGAACTCAAGACATCTTTTACATAAAGCATTGCGTTAGTTTGCAATGGTCTGATGATATTTGCACCGTTGGAAGCTCTTGTTTTCTTCTGATTGCGCGACTTTATACTTTGTATAGTTTCTTGAGCCTCTGTGTTTGTGGAAACAAGATCTTCCAATAATTTAACGGCGCACACATCTCCGTTCTCTAAGACTTTGTATATGCAGTAAACCAATTCTTTATTTTCAGAACATAGAGAATACAATTGCCTGTATTCATCGCAATTCGCAATTTGATTAGGATTGCTGTAAGGTGAGTTTGCCCAAACGTTTTTCCAATTATTGTACAATGAATAGAAGAGATTGGTTTTGGCATTTGGTATGTTGCTGATATGGGAATTTATTACGCTTTTTTTTTCTGGTTTGTTGTTTTTATGTCATCCTTGTATTTGTCATACGCGCTGCTGGATATGGTGGCTTCTGAGGAGCGTTTGGAAAGCTTCAGATGCTCTACGCTGGGTATGTCGGGAATGTCGCCGATTATGGAAATTTTGTTAAGCCCTGAACTCAGTGTGATTTCTCCACCTTTTGACAGTGTGATGCTTTGCCAGTCTCCCTTTGTCGGTCGAATTTCATCATTAAGCTTTTCGCCGTTGACCAACACCTCGTAAACGGAATAAGATCCGTCTTTAAGCTTTGTAGGCAGAAGCTAGAAATTCACAAAGTATTTTCCGGCTTGTTGTGTTTCCACTTCAAAGGATACGTAACTTTTGTTTTGCTTTACCTCCTTGGTGGAATTTTTAATTACAACCTCTCCGCCCAGCTCTTTGTTTGCGCGGAAATACTGTGTTTCCACAATTTTTTGTGAAAACGCGTAAATGCTGAAAAATGCAATAAACACAAAAAACAATGCTTTCTTTTTCATGCTGAAAGAATTATAAATATGCGCTTCAAAAATAGGGATTTATATAATACCAGCAAAATAAAAATGGATAAAAATAAAAGAAAAACATTGTTGCATTGTGCAATAATATTCGTGGGAATTCTTGTGTTTACAGGGTTTCGGAAGTATTTTTAATACAAGATTTTTGTGCATTGGCGGAAATTTTTATGGCGCGGTTTGGGCTTGCCGTTAAAGAACCTAATGCTTTTCCTGACATGATTTTGAAGAAGTCTTATTACGAACATTTAATACGTATAATTACGACCGAAGTAAGATAACTTGGTCTTGAAGCGGCGTATGTGCCATTGGGGAACTTGTGAAGCGGCTGCTTTTGTTTTTATCATATTGTTCCGCAAACAATCCCTTTTCCCGAAAAAATACGGCGTAATACTGCGGTCGTTGCGGAAATTGCTAAATTTGTCATATCAAAAACCAACCGGAATGAATGAGCAACAGAGGATAGTGCAGTTGCGCGGGGAACTGCACAGGCACAACCACCTTTATTACGTTGAGAGCGCGCCCGAGATAAGCGACCGCGAGTTCGATGCCATGATGCACGAGCTTCAGGAACTTGAGGCTAAGCATCCCGAGATGTACGATCCCAATTCGCCCACGCAGCGTGTGGGCAGCGACTTGGGCGTGGAGTTTGCACGGGTGCGCCACCGCTATCCCATGCTCTCGCTTTCAAATACCTACAACCGCGAGGATGTGCGCGATTTCTATTCGCGTGTGAGCGAGGGGTTGGGCGGCAGACCTTTCGATATATGCTGCGAGCTGAAATTCGATGGGCTTTCAATTTCCCTGACATACGAAAAAGGGAGGCTTGTGCAGGCCGTTACGCGTGGCGACGGCGAGCAGGGCGACGACGTTACGGCTAACGTGCGCACCATACGCAGCATACCTTTGCAGCTTGCACCGGGCGACTATCCCGACAGTTTCGAAATACGCGGCGAGATACTCATGCCGTGGAAAAGCTTCGAGCGGCTCAACGCCGAGCGCGAGGCAAAAGAGGAGCCTTTGTTCGCAAATCCGCGAAACGCCGCATCGGGGACGCTGAAAAGCAAGAGTTCCGCCGTGGTGGCGCAAAGAGGGTTGGACGCATACCTATATTATCTTCTCGGCGACAAACTCCCGTCCGACAGCCACTACGGCAATCTTGAAAAGGCGGCGCAGTGGGGTTTCAAAGTTTCAAAGGCGATGAAAGTCGTCTCGGGGCTTGAGGATATATACCAATATATAGATTATTGGAACGAGGAACGCCGCAAACTTCCTGTGGCTACTGACGGCATTGTGCTTAAAGTTAATTCGCTGGCGCAGCAGCGCGAGTTGGGAAACACGGCGAAAACCCCGCGCTGGGCAATTGCCTACAAGTTCGAGGCTGAGAGAGCGCGCACAAAACTGCTAAAGGTTACTTTTCAAGTAGGCCGAACGGGGGCGGTAACGCCTGTGGCCAACATGGAGCCTGTGTTGCTTGCCGGCACAATGGTTAAGCGCGCCTCGCTACACAACGAGGACATGATAAGGAAGCTTAACCTACACGAGGGCGACTATGTGTATGTTGAGAAAGCGGGCGAAATAATACCGCAAATAGTTGGCGTTGACACGGAGAACAAGGGCGCAAGGGGCGCGGCGGTGAAGTTCATAACCAACTGCCCGGCGTGTGGTGCGCCGCTGGTGCGCTATGAAGGCGAGGCGGCGTGGTATTGCACCAACACATCAACCTGTCCGCCGCAAATCAAAGGGCGTATAGAGCATTTCATATCCCACGATGCGATGAACATAGACTCGATAGGACCGGAAACGGTGGACGATTTCTACAATCGCAAGCTCATCAGGGATGCCGCCGACCTTTACAGCCTGAAAGTGGCGGACATTGCAGGGTATGGCGGCTCGCGCGAAAAGTCGGCACGCAAAATGCTAAAAGGCATAGAGGACAGCAGGCAGGTTCCGTTCGAAAGGGTGCTATATGCCTTGGGCATAAGGTTTGTGGGCAAAGTGTCGGCAAAGAACATAGCCCGCGCCATGAAGAGCATCGATGCAATAGCGGCGGCTACGGTCGAGGAACTTTCCGGAATAGACGGCGTAGGCGAAGTTATAGCCCAAAGCATAGTGCAGTACTTTGGCGAGGAGAAGAACCGCGAGTTTGTGGAGCGTCTCCGCGCTGCCGGCGTAAAAATGTCGCTTGGTGATGAGGCGCAGCTTAAAGGCACGGCTCTCAAAGGGCAGGCAGTGGTTATAAGCGGGGTTTTCCAACACCATTCGCGCGAGGAGTACAAGACCATGATAGAGCAATATGGCGGCAGAAACGTTTCATCGATATCGGCAAAGACTTCTTTTATACTCGCGGGCGACAACATGGGGCCGTCGAAGCTCGAAAAGGCGCGGAAACTCAACATACCGCTTATTGACGAGGACGAATTTCTTAAAAAGCTTGGCGCAGAGTAGGGCGTATGCCACTTGTGCATCCTTTGTTCCCGGAAAATATTGTTCGTGTCGATTTTCGGGAATGCAGGGTGCGGAAAGCCGGCGCAATTAGTAACTTTGCATTGGTTTTGCAATGGTTAAGGAAGACGGAGTTTTCTCGAATTTTATAAGCGGCGGCGAGGCATGTGAAAAGATGAACGACCTTGCGGCGCAGGGAACGGATTTTGTTTTTGTTATAGATTATCCGCGTGAAAAATGCGTTGTGTTGCCTTTGAACGAGGTTGACGTTTCGTTTATGCGTTTTGATTTTCCAAATGCCGGTAAGGGTGCCGTGCGCGATGTTGCCGCGAATGGCAGCGTGGTGTGGCGCCCCGGGTTTCCGCCTTACGATGAATACGAACGGGCATTCAGGCACGTTAAGGCCGGCATTATGCGCGGCAACAGCTATTTGGTTAACCTCACAGCCTGGGTGGGGCTTGAAACAAACCTTTCGCTCGGCGAAATATTCCGGCGTTCGGTTGCGCCTTATCGCCTTTGGCTTAAAAACCGCTTTGTGTGCTTTTCGCCCGAAACTTTCATACGCATAAGCAATTCGGGCGTTATAAGTTCCTTTCCCATGAAGGGCACAATAGATGCCGCCGTGCCAAATGCCGCCGCAGTGCTCGAGAACGATGAAAAGGAGGCGGCGGAACACGCCACGATTGTTGACCTTATACGCAACGACCTTAGTATTGTGGCCGAGGGGGTGCATGTTAAGCGCTACCGATATGTTGACGCCATAGAAACAAACCGCGGGCGTATTCTTCAAACGAGTTCCGAGGTTGTGGGGCGGCTCAACGATGATTGGCAGCGGCGTATTGGCGACATTGTGTTTTCGCAACTTCCGGCGGGCTCAATCACCGGTGCGCCAAAGCCCGAGACGATGCGCATTATATCCGAGGCCGAAAACTATGAACGCGGGTTCTACACCGGCGTAATGGGATGCTATGCCCACGGTGCGCTCGACAGCGCGGTTATGATAAGGTTTGTTGAAAACTGCGGCGGGAAACTGTTTTTCAAAGCGGGTGGCGGAATAACCTCCAAGAGCGACTGTGAAAAGGAATACAACGAAATAAAGCAAAAAGTGTATGTGCCGTTTCGTTGAGACCATAAGGTTGCAGAACCACAGGCTATATAATATGTACCGCCATCAAATGCGCTATGAGCGCACGGCGCAACATTTTTTCGGCAGCGGATACAATGTGGAAAATCTTGAAAAGATTGTCGGCGGTTTTGCGTGCAATGATGGCGTAAACAAAGTGCGTGTTGTTTACGACGGCTCGGGAATTGTTTCTGCAACTTGTGCTCCGTATCAAATGAAGAATGTAAGAAACCTGCGCCTTGTGGAGTGTGGCGGTATTGAATATAAATATAAATATGACGACCGCACCGTGCTCGACAATGCAATGAGCCGTCGTGGCGGTTGCGACAACGTGGTTATTGCAAGGAACGGCGTGCTTACCGATACCTCTTACACCAACATAGCTCTTTACGACGGCAACCGTTGGTTCACTCCCGCCCATCCGCTGCTGAAAGGCACGGCACTCATGCGCCTGCTTGACGAAGGCATATTGTCGGAGCGCGACATAAGGGTGGATACGGTTTGGGATTATTCGTACATAGCCCTGTTCAATTCAATGATTGATTTCGGCAGGCTTGTGTTGCCAACTACTTGTGTGGTGAAATGATTTGCTGCATTGCATGCGTGGCTTATGCAATGCAATAATAAAATCCGATGAACAGTCAATTAGGGAATTGCGCCTCCGTAGGGGGCTTATGCCATACGCCCTGAATTGCGCGGATTTCGCGATGTCGCGACGATGGTTTGCGGTGTGGCTCGTGCGATGGCGCAAAGGGCTTATGCCATACGCCCCTACAAATGGTGCAAAACCAATATAGCTAAAACTATATTTGATGTAGGAAAAACCATGTCCTATGTAGAAAAAATTACATCAGACATAATTCGAATTACATCAGACTTTTTTTTGCCCGTTGTAAATATCAGAAAAACAAAAACTTATACAGTGTGTTTGTTTTGAGGGCAAATGTCGGTGTAACAGGCGGTTGCACGGTTCTACTGCAAATCAGGCCATGCAGGAGTGAGACTGTTGATAGCGCCGTGCCGCATTATATCTCTGCAAAACCCTAATTTTTGCGGTTGCCGGGGCAAAAAACGCGCTTTTTCGCTATATTTGCACAAATATCATGAAATAAACTAAGCATCAATGAACAATTTTTTCAAAATCTTATGTCTGGTATCGGTGGCAATGCTCGCAATGCCGGCCGCAGCCCAAGACTGCGCAAAAGCCGCAGACATTAAAACATGCGGTGCCAAGAAATGTTGCGGCACATCAATCCCAGCCTTGAAAGGCATAAGCATGCAAACCGACCGTCGCGTTATATCCTACATTCTGCCCAAGCGCATTATGTGGAAACAGTCAACCGGCGGCTCGACAATGGAAAACGAGGAAATACTGTTGAAGAACAACTACGGACAAACGGCCCTTGGCGGAATATCATTCTGCCACCTAAAAAACGGTAAGGGCGGAATGAATTCCATGCTCTTTGATTTTGGTGCGGAACTTCATGGCGGAATACAGGTGGTAACCGGCGGCGCGCCTGCAAACAAGGTGAGGCTCAGGGTGCGCTTTGGCGAATCGGCCTCGGAGGCAATGTGCGAGATAGATGGGAAGAACGGTGCCACAAACGACCACGCGCTGCGCGATTTCATACTCGAGGTTCCCGGAATGGGCATAGCCGAATGCGGCAACTCGGGTTTCCGTTTCGTGAGAATAGACTTGCTTGACGACAATACCGACATGCAGCTACAGGAAGTGCGCGCCGCGTTCAGATACAGGGACATTCCTTATCTGGGCTCGTTCGAGTGCGACAACGAAAGGCTCAACAAAATATGGATGGCCGGAGCGTATACCGTTCATCTTAATATGCAGCAATACCTATGGGACGGCATAAAACGCGACCGCCTTGTGTGGACGGGCGACATAAACCCCGAGGTGCTGACAATTGCCACCGTGTTCGGCGCAAACGATGTGGTAAACAAGAGTCTTGACCTGTCGAAGGAAAATTTCAAGCCCACACAGTGGATGTGCGCCCTGTCGAGCTACTCGATTTGGTGGATGATAACCCACTACCAGTGGTATCTCTACACCGGCAACCGCAAATATCTTGATGAGCAGAAAGACTACGTTACCGAGCTTTTGGGCGTGCTTATGAAGTATGTTGACGAAAAAGGCTACGAGAAACTCAACGCGAGATTTCTTGACTGGCCCTCATCGGAGAACCCCAAGGGTGTGGATGCCGGTTTGCAGGCTTTGATGGCAATGGCTTTTGACTGCGGCGCGAAGCTCGAGACAATATGGGGCAACACAAAACTTGCGAAGAAATGCTCCGACCTTTCCGCCAAGATGAAAAAATGCCGCCGCGACTTCAACGGCTCAAAACAGGCGGCGGCGCTCAACGCCATGGCAGGGATGATTTCGCCCCAAAAGGCGGCAAAGAAAACAATCCTGCCCGGCGGCGCGAAAAACTTCTCAACATTCTATGGCTACTATATGCTCGAAGCCCTTGCAATGGCGGGATGCTACACCGAGGCAATGGACATAATGAGCCGGTACTGGGGAGCGATGCTCGACCTTGGGGCAACTACATTCTGGGAGGACTTCAACCTTGACTGGACCAAGAACGCCGCGCGCATAGATGAACTTGTGCCCGAGGGCAAGGTGGACATACACAGCTCATACGGCAACTACTGCTACAAAGGCTTTCGACACTCCCTATGCCACGGCTGGGCTTCCGGTCCCACAACATGGCTTAGCGCACACGTGCTGGGAGTAAGGGTTCTTGAACCGGGATGCAAGAAAGTGGCAATCGAACCTCATCTTGGCAACCTGAAATGGGTTAGGGGAACTTTCCCCACCCCCTACGGTGTGATTAAGATTTCGCACAAAGTGGGTGCGGACGGCAAGGTGGTGTCTGACATACAGGCTCCGCAAGGTGTGGAAATAGTAAAAGGCGAAACAAAATAAACTATCAGGAGCATAATGAAACTTAAAAACATAGCCAAAATAGTCGCGCTGTCGGGCATGTCGGTTCTGGCGGCGGGCAACGCGGGCGCACAGTTCAGGCAGGTGTCCATAAACACAATGGAATCCACGTTCCGCAGCATACCCGACTCGCAGAAGATAGCGGTTTACTGGTACTGGATGTCCGACAACATATCAAAAGAAGGCGTTGTGAAAGACCTCCGGGCCATGAAACGCGTGGGCATAAACCGTGTGCAGATAGGCAACATAGGCAGCAACAGCATCGCCTACGGAAAGGTAAAATTCTATTCCCCCGAATGGTGGGAGGTTTTGCACACCGCACTAAAAACAGCAGGCGACCTCGGCATTGAAGTGGGCATATTCAACAGCCCGGGTTGGAGCCAGAGCGGCGGTCCGTGGGTAAAGCCCGGACAGGCAATGAGGTATCTCGCCGAGTCGCGCACAACCGTAACCGGCGGAAGGCAGCTTAAAATAAAACTTCCCGAAGTAGGCAAGGAGTCGCAGGACGTGAAAGTGCTCGCGTTCCCCGACCTCCAAACTCCAACCACATTCAAGGCGCAGCAGAATATAGGCAGCGCAAAAACCATAGATTTCCATAGCAACAAGCCCGCAACCGTGAGGAGCGTAACCTTTGAGTGCAAAGGCAGCACGTTCCTTAACACTGCGGCCCTGTATGCCAAAACAGGCAGTGAATACAAGCTCGTGCGCAACATAACGCTCGACCGCCGTAATGCGGAGCTTAACGTGGGTTTTGTACCCTTTGCGCCAATCGCGGTGTCGGTTCCCGAAACAACTTCGAGCGATTTCCGTATTGTGTTCAACGGAGACGAGAACAAATTCAAAAGCATAACGCTGTCTGAAAACCCGGTCGTAGACAGCTATGCCGAAAAGACTTTCGAGAAGATGTGGCAGACTCCGCATCCTTTTTGGTATGATTATATGTGGAAGCCATCGAGCGAATGCAGCGACCCGAAACTTGTTTTGAAAGCCGGGCAGGTTATAGACATTACCGCCAATTTCAAGGATGGCACGCTGACATGGAATGCGCCGAAAGGCAAATGGGTAATACTGCGCACGGCCATGCGGCCCACGGGAACGACAAACGCCCCCGCCACGCCCGAAGCCACCGGGTATGAAACCGACAAGATGAGCGCGAAGCACATTGCCGCACACTTTGATGCGTTTATCGGGGAAATAATGCGCCGCATACCCGCACAGGACCGCAAGACTTTCAAGATTGTCGTTGAAGACAGTTACGAAACCGGCGGACAAAACTGGACCGATGACATGATTCCCGCATTCAAGAAGCGTTATGGCTACGACCCGGTGTCTTTCATTCCGACTTTTTACGGATATGTTGTGAACTCGGAAGACCAAAGCGACCGTTTTCTTTGGGATGTGCGCCGCCTGATAGCCGATATGGTGAGTTACGAGTATGTTGGCGGACTCAGAAAGATAAGCAACGAACACGGGCTTACCACATGGCTTGAATGCTACGGCCACTGGGGCTTTCCCGGAGAGTTTCTGCAATACGGCGGGCAGAGCGATGAGATTGCCGGAGAGTTTTGGAGTGCCGGCGACCTCGGAGACATTGAAAACCGCATAGCATCTTCGTGCGGACACATATACGGCAAACGGCGGGTATGGGCGGAGTCGTTTACCTGCGGCGGGCCGGATTTCTCGCGCTATCCCGGCGAAATGAAGCAGAGGGGCGACAAGTTTTTCGCCGAAGGCATAAATAGCACGCTTTACCACCTTTACATACAGCAGCCCGACGACAACGCCCCCGGCATAAATGCCCCATTCGGAAACGAGTTCAACCGCCTGAATACGTGGTTCTCGCAGCTTGACATTTTCAACAAATACATAAAACGCTGCAACTATATGCTTCAGCAGGGATACTATGTAGCCGATGTGGCATATTATATAGGTGAGGACGCGCCCAAGATGACGGGAATAAGAAGCCCCGAAATTCCGCAGGGATACTCTTACGATTTCATAAACGCTGAGGTTATCGAAAAGAGCGGGCGCGTGGAAAACGGGCAGCTTGCCATTGATGGCGGGATGAAGTACCGCGTACTTGTGCTGCCGCCGCAAAATACAATGCGTCCCGAGTTTCTTGCAAAACTTCAGAAGCTTGTAAAGGACGGTCTTGTTATAATCGGCCCGAAGCCCGAGAAGAGTCCGAGTTTGCAGAACTATCCCGAGGCCGACAGGAAGGTAGCCGAAATTGCCGCCGAAATGTGGGGTGGCGACAAGTTTTTCAACCGCGTAATACGGTATGGCAAGGGAAAGGTTTACCCCCGGGCTTCGATAGAGGAGGTTATGGCGGATATGCAGGTCGTTCCCGACTTCAAGAGCAACGACCCCACACTTCCGCTTACGTTTATTCATCGCAGCCTTCCCGATGCCGAAGTTTATTTCGTGGCAAATCAAGGCAACAAGTCTGTAAGCTTTAACGGCGCATTCCGCGTTGCAGGCAAGACTCCCGAGCTTTGGAACCCGCAAACCGCCGAGGTGCGTGCGCTGCCGCAGTTTACGCGCCTTTCAAAGACCATTGAAATTCCCATGAAGCTCAGTCCGCTCGAAAGCGCGTTCATTGTGTTCCGCAATAACGGCGGCGAGCCGGGCGCAACAGCCGTAAACTATCCCGACAAGAAAGTTATTGCAACGGTTTCCGCGCCGTGGACGGTGGAGTTCGAGCAAGGCAAAGGCGGGCCCGAAAACCGGCAGACTTTCAACACGCTAACCGACTGGTCGAAGAACGCCGACAACAGAATAAAATATTTCTCGGGCCATGCAATATACACCAACAGTTTCAAGCTTTCCAAGTTGCCCAAAGGCGAAACCTATATCGACCTTGGCAAAGTAATGGTAATGGCAAAGGTTAAGATAAACGGACGGGAAGCCGGCGGGGTATGGACACCGCCCTACCGTATAAACATCACAAAATTCCTTAAAAAGGGCTTGAACACCGTGGAAGTTGATGTGGTAAACAACTGGCGCAACCGTCTTATAGGCGAAAAAAACATGCCCGAAGGCGAACGCTTCACCCATCAGTCGTTCACATATCTCAACAAAGACTCAAAACTTCAGGAATCGGGACTCATAGGTCCTGTGGAGATACAGAATTACAGCTACGAACTGAAAAAATAACATTCACGCGCACCCATGGCTGCCGGTGTTTGCGCAAGATTGCGGCAACGGCATTTGTGCGGCAGGTGCGGAGGTTTTCATGACATACGCAGACGAAAATAAACCAAGTCATGACAAAAAACATTGAATATGGAAGATATACGGAGGCAAAACTACCGCCACCGCACGCCCGTGCAGTTGCGCTTCAGCGACGTTGACCGTTTCGGGCACGTGAACAATGCCGTTATGTTCTCGCTATACGACATGGCGAAGACGGAATATTTCAGATCGGTTTTGAAAGAGCTTACAAAGGGCGATACCCTCGCCGTGGTGGTGAACGTAAATGCCGACTTCATACACCCTGTGTTCTATGGCGACAAAATAGAAATACTAACGGCCGTAACACGCATAGGCACAAAAAGTATTACTGTGGCGCAGCAGGCGGTAAACACCAAAACCGGCAGTGTTGTTAGCACCTGCCGCACTGTATTAGTGTGTTTTTCCGCCTCAAAAGGCGACTCCGTTCCCGTGCCCCCGGAAATGTGCGGGCGCATAAGCGAAAATGAGGACAACATAATACTCCGGCCCATGTGAGGATGTGTCTGCAAACGCAATTTCGGTAATATCCCGAAAACCACATCGGATATGGAAAAAACCATGTCCTATGTAGAAAAAATTATGTCTGATGTAGAAAAAACTACATCAGACCTTTTTTGCGCCCGAGTAACACACTGAAAAGCAGATGACTACAATGTTTCGTGATGTTTGCGTATCTGTTTGATTTTTAAGATGCTGAAAATTTTGTCCGTCCCGGCGTGTTTCGTGGGTTCGGCGTATTTTGAAAACGCGGTATTGGGTTTCGACGTAATAGCCCTGTTTCTCATCGCAATCGCCACATGCTATCCTGCGATGTTTATTGTTTTATGCCTGTAACGCCGTGGCGACAAAAAATAATGTGTGCATGCCCTACTTTGTTGCCCAAACTTCACGATGATTTGGGCAACAATTGCTAAATTTGCTAGCGGAAGACTATATAATACAGAGCATAAGATGAACAAAAACCCCTTTCGTGGTTTGGGAATTGCGTTGGTAACCCCTTTCAACACAGATGGCACTATTGATTTCCCTACATTGGATAACCTTGTGGAAAAACAAATTAACGATGGTGCAGACTTTATATGCGTTTTGGGCAGCACGAGCGAAGTGCCTTGCATATCGCCCGAAGAAGCCGAGAAAATAAAGGCTGCGGTAGTAAAGAAAGTAAACCGCAGAATTCCCTTGCTGATAGGTATCAGCGATAACTGCACGGCACGCCTTGTTGAAACGGTGAAAAATGCCAACCTCAACGGCTTCGACGGCATACTGTCGGCCGCACCTTCATACAACAAACCCTCGCAAGAAGGCATATACCGCCATTTTTCCGCTCTTGCCAAGGCTTCTGCCATACCCATTGTGCTTTACAACATACCGGGACGCACAGGGGTTAACATAACGGCCGAAACAACGCTGAGACTTGCGCACGATTTCAACAACATAGTTGCCATAAAGGAGGCCTCGGGAAACATAACACAGATAGAAGACATAATGCAGGGCAAACCCGATGGTTTCGACTTGATAAGCGGAGACGACAGCATAACCTATGAGCTGATAGGCCTGGGAGCGGTGGGCGTGATTTCCGTGATAGGAAATTCGCTTACAAAGTTGTTTTCCGAAATGGTGCATCTTGAGCTTGACGGAAAAGATGCCGAGGCGAGGGATGTGCACCGCAGACTAAACACAATGTACAAGCTTATGTCGGTTGACGGCAACCCGGCGGGCATAAAGGCTTTGCTATCGATAGAAGGGAAGGTTAACGACATTCTGCGCCTGCCGCTTGTGCCGGCAACACCGCAAACACACGAAAAAATAAAAGAAGCCCTTGCCATGCTGAGGCAGTGAGAAAGCAGAAAAGAAACATAGCAAAAAACAAATAAAATGAAAAAGGTATTATACAATGTGCCGAGGCGCGGGAGAAGCTTCCTGCTTGCACTTGCTGCGGCAATGACGGTGGTTTTATGCGCCCGGGCAGAAGACAAAGTGAAAGTAGACAAGTTCTACTACTATCTGAACGCCGAAAACAAGACAGCCGAACTTGCACCCACCGAAGAGACAACGGAATACGCAACCGGCAGGTTGTCGATACCCGGCACATTTTCTTACGGAGGGGAAAACTACACGGTTACCGCCGTGGGCGATTATGCATTCTCCTTTTGCCCAAATATAACAACGGTATCCATGCCCGTAACGATTAAGCGCATAGGAAACGGAGCGTTTCAAGGATGCAAGAAAATAAACACGGTTATCATATCAAGAACGGCGGTAGAGGAAATAGGCGATGCCGCTTTTGAGGGGTGCGAAACCCTGGGCTCCATAACACTGCCAACCACGCTGAAAAAGCTTGGCGATTGGGCTTTCGCCGGATGTACCGGACTGAGAACGGCGTACATACCCTCGGGCGTGCAATATGTGGGCAAAAATGTCTATATGCATTGCACGGCAATGACATCGGCAGCGTTGTACTGCAACCTATCCGAAATTCCCGACGGTATGTTTGCACACTGCACATCGCTCGCAAAGCTGACAATGCCCGAATCGGTAAGGAACAACATAAAGAGGATTGGCGTTGGCGCTTTCTATGATTGCTCCAAACTAACAGCTTTCAATTTCGGAAAATCAATAGCAAAAATCGATGCCTGCGGCTTTATGAGCTGCACCTCGCTTGGCAAAGTTTCGCTACCCGAAAGCGTGGGGAATATAGGCCACGATGCTTTCTCGGCCTGCCAAAAGATGAGCGAAATCAACATACCCGCGAATGTTGACAGCATAGGCGACCACGCATTCAAGGATGCGCACGCCTTGAAGCAGATAACGATGGGCGACTCCGTGAAGTATCTCGGCGAACAGGCTTTCGCATATTGCAAGAACCTGACAAGCGCGAAACTTTCGAAACAAATCAAGGAAATTCCCTTCAAAGCTTTCGCCGGATGCACGAGCCTAACAGACTTCACTCTTGAAAAGACTGTAACGAGCATAGCCGATTCCGCCTTTCAAGGCACTAAATGCTTCGACTCCCTGAGAATTTACAATGTAACCTCTATCGGAGAATACGCCTTTGCCGACTGCGGTAGCATTAATTATGTATATATTCCCGAAAAGGTTGAAAAGCTCGGCAGCTATGTGTTCAAGGGCGACAAGATAAACCGATTCTATGTAGAATGGAACAGTGCGCCGACAATAAAAAGCAAGTTCTTCGCTTCGTGCGACACACTTTACGTGCCGAGAGTAATAAACTACAAATACCGCACCGGCTGGAAAGAGGCCGAGCACATCAAGGAATTTGACAAAACCGTAACGGACATTAACACCCCGACGATAAACAGGCGCGAAGACGAGGACGGTGCGTTCTACACCTTGGACGGAATAAAAGTAATAGAGCCCCGAAAAGGCGGCATATATATTCACAACGGCAAAAAGGTGATTGTTAGATGAAAACATTGAAGACAGGCAAATTGTTTGCAGGCGTTTTCGCATCTTTGTTTGCCATGTCCGGCGCTTTTGCCGACAAAGGGGACGGCAAAGCCACGTTCAACAATCCAATAATACCCAAATCCGTGCCCGACCCCACGGTGATAAAGGCAGCAGACGGCTACTTCTACCTATATGGCACGGAAGATACGCATAATATGCCGATATACCGCTCGCAAAACCTAACCGATTGGACTTTCACAGGCACGGCGTTCACCAACGCCACACGCCCGCGCACCGTGAAGCCGTTCGCGAAAATGGGAAGCATGTGGGCGCCCGACATTAATTACATAAACGGGCAGTATGTGCTTTACTACACAATTGGCATATGGGGCAAGGAATGGGACAGTGGCATAGGCGTGGCAACATCCCCAAAGCCCGAAGGTCCTTTTGTCGACCATGGCAAGCTGATAGACTCGCGAGATATCGGCGTGCAGAACTCCATCGACCAGTTTTATATCGAGGACGGCGGCAAGAAGTATCTTGTATGGGGTTCGTTTCGCGGTATATACATAATTCAGCTCACCGATGATGGACTGAGCATCATGCCCGGGGCGCAAAAGCAAAAAATAAGCGGCAATCAGTCGGAAGGTTCGTACATAATAAAGCGCAAAGGATATTATTACTATTTCGGCTCGGTGGGAACTTGCTGCGAGGGAGCCAAGAGCACATACCATGTGATGTATGGGCGTTCAAAGAGCCTGTTCGGTCCGTATCTCACCAAAAACGGCGGGCGTATTCTCGATGGCAAGTACGACACGCTCCTAAAAGGTAACGACTTCGTTGCCGGTCCGGGACACAACGCCGAGTTTGTTGAGGACGACAAAGGACAGACGTGGATGATATATCATGGCTACCTAAGACAGGAACCGGAAAAAGGGCGTATGGTGTTCATGTCGCAGGTAAAATGGAAAGGCGGATGGCCTTATGTAGAGGGCGGAGTGCCGACAAAGACAGCCCACGCGCCGTATTTCAAGAATTCGATGAAAAAATAAATACAGAACGACGGTTAAAACCATGAAAAAATGAGAAAGATATTTTTTGCAATCGTAATGGCATTGACGGGAACGCTATCCTCGTTGGGCGAGAACAACGCCAGGAGGCTGACATTCACCAACCCGATAATAAAACAATCGATACCCGACCCCACAATAATAAAGGCGTCTGACGGCTATTTCTATCTCTACGGCACAGAAGACACGCGCAACATGCCAATCTACCGTTCGCGCAACCTAATCGACTGGATGTTTGTCGGCACTGCTTTCACCGAGGCCACACGCCCGCGCACCGTAAAGCCATATGTGAGCTACAAAGACGGCAACGGCAACACCGTTGAAGCCGGGATGTGGGCGCCCGACATTAACTACATTAACGGGCAATACGTGCTCTACTACGCAATAGGCGTATGGGGCGTGTTAAACAAGAGCGGCGTTGGCGTGGCAACGTCCGAGCGTCCCGAGGGCCCGTTTGTTGACCGAGGCGCAATGTTCATAAGCGAAACAATCGGCGTGCAGAACTCCATCGACCAGTTTTATATCGAGGACAATGGCAAGAAGTATCTTGTGTGGGGCTCGTTTTACGGCATATACATCGTGCAGCTTACCGACGATGGGCTGCGCGTTATGCCCGGGGCCACAAAGCGGCAGATTGCCGGGGGGCTTATGGAGGCGTCCTATATATACAAGAAAGACGGCTACTACTACCTGTTCGGTTCTGCCGGGACTTGCTGCGACGGGGCGAACAGCACATACCACGTGCTTTACGGGCGCTCGAGGAGCCTCTTTGGTCCGTATATAAACAAGTCGGGCGGTACAATGCTTAATAACCAAGCCGAAACCATGCTGAAAAGCAACTCTTTCGTTGCCGGTCCGGGGCACAACGCCGAATTTGTTGAGGACGACAAAGGCCAGACGTGGATTATATACCACGGCTATCTCAAGGAGGAGGCCGACAAGGGGCGCTGCGTGTTCCTTGATAGGGTGAAATGGGACAACGGTTGGCCGTATGTGGAGGGTGGTGTGGCTTCCAGAACATCGGACGCACCATTTTTCAACGAATGACACAAAAAGAAAGTTGCAGACAAAACATAAAAACGATCAGGGTTCCGCAATTCCGGAACCCTGATTTATGAATTACAAAATGGTATAGCATAGCATGACGAAAGGAATTTACACAATATTGCTTTTGCTGATGAGCAATGTTTTCATGACGCTTGCGTGGTATGGGCATCTTAAGTTGCAGCAGACGGGCGTAAGCAGCCGGTGGCCCATTATAGGAGTCATCGCGTTTTCATGGGGTATAGCTTTTTTTGAATACTGTTGTCAAGTGCCCGCCAACCGCATAGGTTTCGATGGCAACGGCGGACCGTTTTCGCTTGTGCAGCTCAAGGTGATACAGGAATGCGTAAGCCTTGTGGTGTTCGCCGTTGTGGCAAACATACTTTTCCAGGGGCAAAGCCTACACTGGAACCATGTTGCGGCATTCGTGTGCCTTGTGGCGGCGGTTTATTTCGTGTTCATGAAGTAGGTGTAAAGCATTTGCATGGCTTGCTGCTTTGCGGCTGAATAAGGAAATTTGCAGGAAACAAAATAATCGAGTAGGAGAGGAAACAGATCTGTTTTTCTCCTACTCGATTTTATTTTAAAAAGGTTCCGTAGGTTTGTGGCGGGATTGGGGCATGGGCCGCGTTACATCAGTCCGATATGCCGCCGCCCGAAACTCATTGTGCAATCAAGCCTCGAACTCCGGCTTTTCGCTTTCCTCTTTATTGGTTTTCTTTGTTGCGGCAGTTTTGCGCACAGTTGTCTTGCGTGTCTTGCGCTTGGGTTTCTCCTCTTCGACCTTGGGTGTTTCAACGCCGGCCAGTTCGGGGTCGATGAGTATGCGACCGCAATATTCGCATACTATAATCTTTTTGCGCATTCGTATGTCAATCTGGCGCTGTGGCGGTACTTTGTTGAAGCAGCCGCCGCACGAGTCGCGTTGCACATAAACAATGCCCAAACCGTTACGGCTGTTTTTGCGTATGCGTTTGAAGGCGTTCAAAAGGCGCGGCTCTATGGTTTCCTCTACATCAAGGGCCTTAGAGCGAAGGTCGTCCTCCTGTGCCTTTGTCTCGGCCACTATTCCATCGAGTTCCGATTTCTTATGTGCCAAATTCTCCTCAAGCTCTTTAATTTGCGCGTTGTTTTTGGCTATGTCCTCATTAAGTTCCTCAACCTTTGCGTTGGCTTGCCCGATCTTCTTTTGCGCAAGCTCTATTTCGAGCGACTGGAATTCGATCTCTTTGCTGAGTGTATCGTATTCGCGGTTGTTGCGCACATGGTCGATCTGCTCCTTGTAGCGGTCTATCGACGTTTGCGATTTTTCTATGCCGGCACGCTGCGTTGAGATATTCTTTTTGTGCGAGTTAATTTCGTCTTCAATTTTCTGGTTGCGGGTTTTAAGGCGGCTTATCTCGTCCTCTATATCCTGCACCTCGAGCGGCAGCTCTCCGCGAAGGCTTTTTATCTTGTCAATTTCCGACATTAGCGTCTGAAGCTTGTAAAGGGCTTTGAGCTTTTCCTCTACAGTCATTTCGTTGGGGTCGTTCTTTACTTCTTTAATCATTTTCAAAGATATTTTATTGGATTTGTATCAATTTCGGTTGTGCTCACGCGCAGTGCCGGGAATTCCGCTTTTATTATGTCGCTGAAAATCTCTGTTGTGAACTTTTCTGTCTGGTAATGCCCGGCTACGGCAATCAGTATCTCGTTCTCGTGTCCGAACCAGTCGTGGTAGTGCATTTCTCCCGTGAGAAAAGCGTCGCAGCCGGCGGCAATGGCGCTGTTCATAAGGAAAGCCCCGGCACCGCCGCATATTCCCAATCTGGAAATGTCGTGGCTCGGGTTATATTTGTTGTGCATAAGGCATTCAACGTCAAAAACGTTTTTAACCTTTTTCAGAAATTCCGCTGCACCGAGCGGTTGTTTAAGCACTGCAATAACTCCGCTGCCGCTTTCGGCATCCTTGGGCATCAGAAAGCTCTCCACTTCTGCGCCGAGCTTTTCGGCTATTTTGTAGTTCACCCCGCCCCGGGCGTTGTCGAGGTTGGTGTGGGCGGCATATACGGCTATGTGGTTTTCTATTGCTTTAACAACGCATCGTTCCACCGTGTTTCGGCCTGCAATGCACTTCAGTCCATGAAAAAGCAGCGGATGGTGCGCCACAATCAAGTTAGCCCCGCAGGCGGCGGCATCGTCCACCACGGCCTCGGTTACGTCCAAACACAACAAGACCCCTGAAACTTCCGCCTCCGTTTGTCCAATCTGCAAGCCTGCATTGTCGAAGCCGTCTTGCAGCGGCAGAGGCGCGAAACGCTCAAGGGTCGCAATGACATCCTTTATCTTCACGCGGATATGTTTATTCTTTACAACTTGCAAAGATAATAATTAATTTTGGTTTGTTGCTTTTTGACCGGTTTTTTAAGGTTGAAGGCAGCCACTGCATGAAGTACGCTCACAAAATCGAAATCGGAAATTTTTTACGGACATCGCGAAAATTATATTTGAAGTAAAAAAAACTACATGGGACGTAGGAAAAATTATGTCCGATGTAGAAATTCGCTCCGCTGCCCGGCAAAACTTTCTTCATACGGTTTGAGAAAATGTTTGAGAATCGGCAAACCGCACATCAGTCAGTTTGCCGAGCAGATGAGATGCATCATTGACCGTTTTAACAAAAAAAATCTGCAAGCTTTATGTACGTAAAGATACAAAAGCCTGCAGATTTGCGCGGTGTATTATCAAAACCGATTTATAGATAATCAAATAAAAGGTTTCATTTCAAGGGCGATTTAATAAATGCGTACCAATTCCGGCACTTGTTATGCGTTAGAAATCGCCGCCCATGTCACCGGGTGCACCGAAGTTTCTTCCGGGCATTCCTTCAGGTCCGCCGCCAAAAGCGCCGCGCCCGTTTGCGCGGTTGTTCATTCTCGGCATCATTCGGGGCTGCGGCATAACTACCTTGTATGCGTTTGCCGCACCAACCAAAGCCTTGAATTTGCCGTAGTATTCTTTGCGCAGGCTAAGCTCTTTTTCCTGCCTTTCAAACGATGCGTTTGCCAGGCTGTCGGCTTTGGCATCGGTCATTATGGCGCGTTTTTCTTTCTTCCGCTTGCCGGCCTTGTTTTGCAGGGTCTTTCCTTTTTTTTCCGTCCGGCGCAAAGCCTGTTCCTCGCCTTTGTACTCCTCAAACAGCGTCTTGAAGTCGGCGGCCTTTGAGTCGTCAAGTTTCATTTCCTCCGCAAGTCTCTCTGCCTGCTTGTTAACCATTGCCTTGCGCATTTCCTCGCGGTTCTGCTCGTTTCCGGCATTTTCCTGAGCCGACACCACGCCCGGTGTTAACGCCGAGAGTGCCAGCATCGCAACAATAAATTTCTTCATGTTTGCTTTGTGTTTAGGTTGTTGTTTATGTTTTGCTCTCAATTCGGGAGCTCTCGTAATTTAGACGGTGGGGTATAAACGAAGGTTTAAGTGTTGCGCTGTACATTTGCGTTAAAAACCGACCGATTGCGGTTTTTGACAGACGAATGGCACGCGCCGCCCCTTTTTGTCTATCCTTATTTCCGCGCCTAAGAAATTTGTAGTAATTTTGCATTCAAACATCAAACCACATCAACATGGCAAGGAAGACAGGCAAAGACCTGGTTACAATAGAGACACTTCCTAAAAAGGAAATCGAGTATCTGCTCGAGATGACGGCCGAGTTCGAGGCTCATCCCAATCGCAACATTCTTAACGGCAAGGTTGCAGCCACATTGTTTTTTGAACCTTCTACGCGTACGCGCCTGAGTTTCGAAACTGCGGCGGTTCGCCTCGGAGCGAAAGTCGTTGGATTCAACGATCCTAAGGTTACATCCGCATCAAAGGGCGAGACACTTAACGATACAATACAGATAGTCTCAAACTATGCCGATGTGATAGTTATGCGCCATTATCTTGAGGGCGCGGCAACCTATGCCGCCGAAGTTTCGCGCCGTCCGATTCTCAACGCGGGCGACGGCGCCAACCAGCATCCTTCGCAAACCATGCTCGACCTCTACTCAATAAAAAAGACACAGGGCACGCTCGATGGACTGAAAATATTTCTTGTGGGCGACCTCAAATATGGGCGCACGGTACACTCGCTGCTTATGGCCATGAGGCACTTCAATTCGACGTTTCATTTCATAGCGCCCAAAGTGCTTGAGATGCCGGAGGAATACAAAGTGTTCTGCAAGGAGAATAACATAGAGTATACAGAAACATCGGATTTTGACGAAAACGTGATTGCCGATGCCGACATACTGTATATGACCCGTGTGCAGCGCGAACGCTTCACCGACCTCATGGAATACGAGCGCGTTAAGAACGTGTACATACTACGCCGCGATATGCTGCGCAAGTGCAAAAAAACAATGAAGATACTCCACCCGCTGCCGCGAGTGAACGAGATAGCACCCGACGTAGACGATGATCCGCATGCATATTATTTTCAGCAGGCGCAAAACGGACTTTACACCCGCGAAGCCCTTATTTGCCGGTCGCTCGGCTTTACGCTCGATGACGTGCGCAACGACAATACAATCCTAAAGTGAACAACAAGCAACGCAACATAATGGGAAAGACAACCAGCAAGCAGGAAATAATGGTTCCCGCGCTGAGAAACGGAACTGTAATTGACCACATACCCTCTGACAAACTGTTTCAGGTAATGTCGCTCCTGCACCTCGATACCCTTAAAAGCGAGATGATATTCGGGTACAACGTGGGCAGCTTGAAGATGAAGGGCGGTAAAAGCATAATAAAGGTTAGCGACCGCTATTTCTCCGACCAGGAGCTCAATCAACTGTCGGTGATAGCTCCCAATGTAACTCTGAATGTCATAAAGGAGTACGAGGTTCGCGAAAAGCGGCAGGTTGTGATGCCCGATGAACTTCACGGCATCGTAAGGTGTGCAAACCCCAAGTGCATAACAAACCATGAGCCCATGACAACAAGATTCAAGGTTATTGATAAGGAAAAGGGACTCATACGTTGCCACTACTGCGAAAAGGAGCAGACCATCGACTCCTCAAAACTCATTAAATGAACAAATACGAAAACGAAACCATAAACCGCTAAACAAGAAATGAACAGAGATCCGGAGATTTTCAAACTAATTGAAGCAGAACACCAACGCCAGCTCGAAGGAATGGAGCTCATTGCTTCCGAGAATTTCGTAAGCCCCGAAGTAATGGAAGCCATGGGGTCTTACCTCACAAACAAATACGCCGAGGGATATCCCGGACACAGATACTACGGAGGTTGCCAGGTTGTTGACCAAGTGGAAACCCTCGCAATAGAAAGGGTAAAGAAACTCTTCGGTGCGGAATACGCAAACGTGCAGCCCCACTCGGGCGCCCAGGCCAACGCTGCGGTTTTGCTTGCGGTGCTAAAGCCGGGCGACACTTTCATGGGCTTGAATCTTGATCAGGGCGGGCATCTGTCTCACGGTTCCAAAGTCAATACATCTGGTATACTCTACAACCCGGTAGGCTACAATATAAATCCCGAAACCGGGCGCGTTGATTATGACGACATGGAGAAAAAGGCACACGAGTGCAAGCCAAAGCTTATTATAGGCGGAGGTTCGGCATACTCGCGCGACTGGGATTACAAGCGCATGCGCGAAATTGCCGACTCGGTTGGCGCACTGCTGATGATTGACATGGCGCACCCCGCAGGACTTATTGCAGCCCGCCTGCTCAACAATCCTTTGGAATATGCCCACATCGTAACCTCAACAACCCATAAAACCCTGCGCGGTCCGCGAGGCGGAATTATCCTGCTCGGCAAGGATTTCGAGAACCCCTGGGGGCTCAAGACAAAGAAAGGCGAAGTGAAGATGATGAGCACACTCCTCAACAGCGCAGTGTTCCCCGGCATACAGGGCGGTCCGCTCGAGCACATCATTGCCGCAAAGGCCGTTGCCTTCAACGAGAACCTGCAGCCCGAGTTCACGGAATATGCAAAGCAGGTTAAGAAGAACGCCGCACGCCTTGCAGACCAGCTAATCCAGAAAGGCTTCAACATAGTGAGCGGCGGAACAGACAACCACTCCATGCTTGTTGACCTGCGCTCCAAGTATCCCGACCTCACCGGTAAGGTGGCTGAAAACGCTCTTGTTGCGGCAAACATCACTGTAAACAAGAACATGGTGCCCTATGACACGCGTAGCGCGTTCCAAACATCGGGCATAAGGCTCGGAACGCCCGCAATAACCACACGCGGTGCAAAAGAGGACATGATGGACCTTATTGCCGACCTCATAGAGGAAGTACTCAACGCCCCCGAAGACGCTAAGGTAATAGAAAGAGTTAAGGGCAAGGTTGTGGATACAATGAAAAACTATCCCCTCTTTGCATATTAAAAGGAGAACCGTACATAAATAATGCCGCGCCTGTTGCAGGTGCGGCATTATTTTTCCCTTTTTTCGAAAAAAACCGCGCAATTCTGTAGTTTTCGCACACACTATTGCGTTTATATAGTAAAATCACAAATACAAAAGCAATGGACAGCAAACAGAAACGCTTTGAGCAAATGGTGAGTCAGAACAAGGGCACAATTTACACCGTTTGCTATATGTTCTCGCACGACAGCGATGAAGTGGCCGACCTGTTCCAGGAAACGCTGATAAATCTTTGGAAAGGTTTGCCCGGATTTAGCGGCGAAGGAAACATCAAGGGTTGGATATACCGCGTGGCATTGAACACCTGCATATCATTCGACCGCAAAAAGCGCAGTCGTCCCACCGTGCCGCTAACTATGGATATCGACCTTTTCGACTCGGAGGGGGAAAAGGAGCGACAGGTGGAAATGCTACATAAGCGCATCGGTCTGCTGCAACCGTTCGACCGCGCAATAGTGCTGCTGTGGCTCGAAGACATAAGCTACGAGGAGATAGGTTTGATACTCGGCATCTCGGCAAAGAATGTATCGGTGCGCCTTGCGAGAATACGTGAAAAACTCAAGAAAATGTCTGACCAATAACGTAAACCCATATAAATATGAAAACTACCAATTCACACGAAATGGAGCAGATGCGCAGTGAAATGAGCGAACTTAAATCCTTGCTCGGGGAACAGGAGATTGTAAACGATAAAATGATGCGTCGTGCCATGAGCGTAAGCTACGGCAAGGAGAAAAAAAGCATACGCATAAGCATTATACTTGCAACAGCTGCAATACCGCCGACATGTCTGCTGCTGCCAAATCTTAGTTACCCCGTTTGGTTTGTGGCCGTAACCGTGCTGTTTTTCCTCATAGCCGCCATCGCATCCTGCTATTCGCTCAAACGCTACGCCTCCGAAGACTTGATGAACGGCGACCTTACAACCGTGGCTGAGACTATAGTGAAATACAAGCGTTTCGGCAACAAGTGGCTGAAATTCTCAATGCCATTCTTGATACTGTGGCTCGTAGGTCTTGTTTATTACGCCATAAATGATGCCGCTCCCGGTCATGCCGAAATGCTTATTGCGGGAGGAGCAATGGGTGCTGTAGCCGGCACGGTGCTCGGAATAATAAACTACAGGCAGTCAAAAAAGCGCATGAAAGATATACTCAGTCAAATAGAGGAATTGAAAAAATAAGCGTTACTCTCTGAAAACACGCGTGTGGTAACAGTCCCGTTTCCCGAAAAGCACATCAACCTATGTGCCGGGAGCGGGATTTTTTCATGCTTGTGCTATGCGGTTAATGCGGTGGCTTGCAGGGCGTATGCAATAAGCATCACAAACACACGAATTTCAATCATCCAATAAATTCCCCCGCGTAGGGGCGTATGGCATACGCCCTGAATTGCGCCGAATTGCAATGTCGCAATGTTTGTTTGTGGTATGCAAATGGCGCAAAACCAATATCGCCAAAATTACATTTGATGTGGGAAAAACCATGTCCGATGTAGAAAAAAAAAGGTCTGATGTAATTTAAACTACATCAGACCTTTTTTTACGCCACTCGCAACCCTTGGAAAAACAAAAGACATGCGATAAAATCTCAAAGTCTGCAATGCGTTGTAAATAGGCTCTTTGTGTAAAAAATCCGTTTTATTCTCCAAGTAAGTCGGGACGCAGCCTTTTTGTGCGTTCAAGCGACTGGTTTATCTCCCATTCCTTTATTTTTGCATCGTGTCCGCTTAGCAGAATGTCGGGCACCCTCCATCCCTTGTATTCGGCGGGGCGTGTGTAAACAGGTGCGGCAAGCAGGTTGTCCTGAAACGAGTCGGAAAGTGCGCTCTGCTCATCACTCAGTACCCCCGGCACGAGCCGCGTTATGGCATCGGCCATTGCCGCGGCGGCAATCTCTCCGCCGGTAAGCACAAAGTCGCCCATGCTAACCTCTTTTGTTATAAGGTGTTCGCGCACACGGTAGTCCACTCCCTTGTAGTGTCCGCAAAGAATTATGATATTCTGCAGCATGGAAAGGTTGTTTGCCATTTTCTGGTCAAACTGCTCCCCATCGGGAGTGGTGAAGATAATCTCATCGTAATGCCGCTCGCTTTTGAGCTTGGTTATGCACGCGTCTATGGGCTGGCACATCATAACCATCCCTGCAAAGCCGCCGAATGGATAGTCGTCAACCCTGCGGTGCTTGTCCTCGGTATAGTCGCGAAGGTTGTGCACGTGTATTTCCACGAGTCCCTTTTTCTGTGCGCGGGCAAGTATCGACACATTAACAAAGCCCTCGAGCATTTCGGGCAAAACGGTTATTATGTCAATTCTCATGTCAAGCCTGTTTGCGATACCGGCAAAATTTGCGGGAATGTTCTTGCGCCTTTGTCATTTAAACTCCACGTTCTTAACGTTGGGACCAAGCAGGAAATGCGGGTCCGACAGCGAGGAAACCTTCTTGCCCTCAATGTTCACATTGTCGAACACCACGCCGTCAATACTTTTGGCGGGAGTTCCCTCTTTGTTCCAGCCGTAAATGTGTATTTGGTTCGCAATCGGGCTGCCGCTGTTGTTGTACGAGTTTATGTTTTGGTACTTTATGTTTTGCATTCCGCCGGGAGTGCTCTGGTCGCCCGGCAGTCCTCCAAACCAGAACGAAGGCTGGAAGCCAGCCGCAATTAGACGCTCGCAATGGTAAACATCTATGTTCTCGTATGAAATGTTGCGGTAATACGTGCCGTGTATGCTGCATATCGCCATTGCGGCGCGCTCGTCGAGCACCGTGTGATAGTCGGGGTCGTCATAGCTAAACAATATGCTGCTGTTCATGAAGCGTATGTTCTCGTAGAGGCTGCAATGGTTTTCCGCGCCGATGCCCATGGCGCAGTTGCAGTCGTTCCAAAGCTGCATTCCGCAGAATGTTATGTTGCGGGTTGGGGGACATTCCGCCGGTTTGCGCGAGTCAAGTCCCTTTATGGCTATCGCGTCATCGTTTGCGCGAATAAACGTGTTTAAGAATGCGCATTGCTGGCTGTTCACAATGTCAAGCCCGTCGGTTGAGGCGTATCTGGTTGAAAGTATCTTCACGCCCTTGAATTCCACTTTCTGGCAATGGTTTATAACAACCTGCCAAACTCCCGGACGGTGGCAGTGGAAAAGCACACCCTCAACGTCCGCGCCCTTGCAGTTGTTGGCCTCGAAAATCACACGCGGGTTTTTTGTGTCGTTATACACCATGCCGCGTCCGTAAACCTTTGTGCCCTTACTCGTGCCCCAAAGGCCTATGCGACCGTATAGCACGGCTCCGCCGGCAATATAAACCTTCCAGCCGTCGTTGAGCACAAGCATATCCTTGTCTTTGAAAATCTTTTTAAGGTCGTGAAAGCCCGGACCGAAATAATGTAGTTTCATGTCCTCATAGCGGTGATATCCCTTGCGGTCGGGAACAAGCGGGGCTTTTGTGTCAACGCTGTTGCAGAAAAGGTGAAGTGCGTCTTTTTTAGGCTCGCCGTTTACTATCACGGTGATGTTCTGGTCGGCACGTGCGGTTTTGATTTCTATTGTTCTGCCGCCTTTTTTCTTCACCGATATAAGGTCGAGTTTTTTTATCGGAAGCACCTCATAGCTCTTCAGCTCCTTGGCATACGTTATCCTTATTGTGATTTCCGTTCCGTTCTTGAACTCGAAGCTGCCGAAGTTCACAAGCCCGCCCCAATGGCTGCGGTCGTTGTATAGTCCCACTTTTTTCCCGTTTACGGTAACCTTGAACGTGGGTTCGCCCTCCATCGGAAATTCCTTTACAACCGCGTGGGTTATAAGCGAACTATCGGGGGCGGTGTAGTCCTCACCGTATGTTGCCGCACTGCGCGCGGAAACTGTAAATGCGGACACTGTCGCCACGAGTGATAAAAAGATTTTTCTGTAGTTTGGAATCATATCGATTTCTTGTTTTGTAAATAAATTTACTGCAAAAATAGCTTTTCCATGCAAATATTCCGTCATTTTTTACGCTGAAAATGTAGCAGTTTTCGCAAAGTTGTTTTGAACTTTCATCGTGCCGTTTTTATTATAATTAGATATCGCGTTGTTTTTTACTTGTTTTTATCCTGCTATGAATACCAAAAACGTGTTTTTGCCGATGAACTTTTTTTTTCGAAGGAAAAATTCAATTTGCTTGCGTGTTAAAGAATGCGGAGTGTCGCTTTATAACGGCATATCCCCCGCGCATTGAGAAAAAACAACCGCAAAATCCATGTTTGGCTTATAATTCCGGCTTTAGTCTGCAAAATTGTATAACTTTGTGCGAAACATAAATGTTGCAAAACAGAAGACATGAAAACATATCTTGTTACGGGAGCCGCCGGGTTCATAGGTGCAAACTTCATAAAGTACATGCTGCGCAAGCACGGCGACATAAAAATCGTGGTGCTCGATGCGCTGACATACGCAGGAAACCTTGGCACGATAAAGGATGACATAGACAACGAGCGCTGCTTCTTTGTGCGTGGCGATATATGCGATAGGGCACTTGTGGAGAAACTTTTTGCGGAGCACAACTTTGACGTTGTTGTGAACTTCGCAGCCGAAAGCCACGTTGACCGAAGCATAGAAAACCCGCAGGTATTCCTTACCACCAACATATTGGGTACGCAGAACCTTATGGATTGTGCGCGCAAGGCATGGAACACCGGCAAAGACGCAAGCGGATATCCCACATGGAGAAGGGGAGTGCGCTTTCACCAGGTTTCAACCGACGAGGTCTATGGTGCGCTTGGCGCCGAGGGCTACTTTCGCGAGGACACCCCGCTCTCGCCCCACAGCCCCTACAGCGCATCGAAGGCAAGCGCCGACTTCATCGTGGGCGCATACCGCGACACATACCACTTTCCGGTGAGCATCACGCGATGCTCGAACAACTACGGTCCGTACCAGTTCCCCGAAAAACTGATACCGCTAATCATAAACAACATACTCGAAGGCAAGAAGCTCCCGGTATATGGCAAAGGGCTTAACGTGCGCGACTGGCTGTATGTTGACGACCACTGCAAGGCGATAGACCTCGTGATTGACAACGCGCCCGATGGCAGCATTTACAACGTGGGCGGACACAACGAGAAAAAGAACATCGACATAGTGCGCCTGATTATCGACATAATACGCCGAACAATGGAGCAGCGTCCCGAGTTCCGCAGTCTGCTCGTTAATGGCGATGACCTTTCGTGGATTAACTACGACCTTATTACATACGTAACCGACCGCTTGGGGCACGACCTGCGCTATGCAATCGACCCGGAGAAGATAAAGAAAGACCTTGGCTGGTATCCCGAAACCACTTTCGCAGTGGGAATAGAGAAAACCGTGATGTGGAACCTCGAAAACCGCAAATGGATTGGAGAGGTTACTTCGGGCGACTACCGTAAATATTACGAGCATATGTACGGCAACCGCTGAACATTGCCGAAAGCGCATAAAACAAAAAAGCAAGGCGATGAGTCTTGCTTTTTTGTTTTCCGTTTTTCAAGGCATGCACAAATTTTCCATAACACGCAGGTTCACAAAACATTAAGCGTATCCCAAAACAGTCGTGTAAGTTTTTGTTTTTCAAAGGCTTGAAAAGGCAAAAAAAATGTCTGATGTAGTTTTGATTATATCAGACATAATTTTTTCTACATAGGACGTGGTTTTTTCCATGTCCCATGTGGTTTTAACGCAAACTGCGGGGGCGTTTTCTTACTCCATGTTTTCGCAAAAACAAAAAAGAAGGGCATAGAGCCTTACTTCTTGTCTTTCCACTCCATTATCTTCATCCTTCCCTGCGGCCATTCGTTGCACTGTATATACAGCTTGTTTTGAAAAAAGTCGCAGTCTTCGAACTCAAAAGGCACTTCCGTCTGCATATTCACCGCGCTGACCATTCTGCGGTTCTTCAAGTCCCACGAATATATCATGCTCGGGAATTGCTGCGAACCCACGCCCGTGGGCATTACGAGGCAATTTCCCGCAACAACGCCGCCCTGCCCTATCTGTACGTGGGGGAATGATTTGTCGTAGTCCTGAATGAGATAGTTCTCCAGTATGTCCTCCTTTTTCAGCACCACGGTCTTGCCCTCCTTGAGCTTGGGGAGCCTGAACACCATTATGCGGAAATTGTTCTTGGGGTCGGTGTTGTTTATCGTGTTGCCGAAGCCTATCAGACGCCTGCGCTTCTTGTCCACCGCCCACTGCACAGCCCAGCCGTAGTATTCATCGTGGTTGTCGAGCAGTATGGTCTGCACAAGCTCCGCCTTGCCTTCGGGCAAAATCCTCTCCACAAAGCAGGCGTCGGTAAGGTTCTTTTCTTTGTCGGTTTTGGTTTGCGAAACATACAGCAGCGGCAGCACATCGCCCTTTTTATATTTCTCCACGCCGAAGTTGGCAACGTTGGCGTGGTTGTACTTCGAATTGCTTCCGAGCGGGAATGTGCCGAGCCTTACGAACGTGCCGTCTGGGTGAACCTTGTAGAGCGAGGCAAAGCCGCCGTTGTAAAGCCCCACCATGTAGCCCTTGTGTATGGCGAAGCCCTGGAAACTCTCCTCTACGCCCTTTTTCAAAGCTCCGCCGTCCTTGAGCGTATAGCCCGCGAGGTCGAACACCCCGCCCTTTGTATTTTGCGCAGAAACATTGCCGCCCATGCCAAATGCAACAACAAGCGACAGCGCGCCGATAAACGTACTTTTCATCATGATATGTTTTATGCACTTGCGAATTTAGCAAAATAATTTTGACTACCTTTGCATAAACCAACAGGTATAACGGAATGAAACACCTTTTTGCACTCATTATAGTTTTAGCCACCGCCGGTTGCTGCGCGGCAGCGCACCCCGACGACACAACGGGCATAAACCAATCGGCGGCGGTAACTTTGGCGAGCGACACGGTAATTGACGACACGGCAGACTACGTTGTGTCCACCCACATACCCAAGGGGTTCGTGAAAATGTTCGGAAACATTTCCGACGATGCGGGAGACAGCAGCTTTTTCCCGCAGCTTGGCTGGATTTTTCCTGTGATGGGAATAGCGGGGACGGGAGTGATTTTGGTGTTTGTGCTCATAATTCTTTTCCCGCTGCTAATAGCAGCCCTGCTTGTGTGGTATGTTTTGCGCAATCGCCGCAAGGCGCGCAACGAGGACCTGCGCCGGCAGCACGCAAACGCCGCCTTTGCTGAAAACACGCAGGAAAACAGCGTAACCGAACAGTTTGCCGAAAGGCGTAACTGCATCCACCGCCGCGACAACGCCATACGCAATATATGCATAGGAGTCGGTGTTACGGCATTTTCGCTGCTAACCGGAATGACAATAATAGCCGTGGGCGGAATTGTGGTTTTGTGCATAGGCATAAGCGACTACATGATATACCGCAGCCGCCGCGACAAAGAAATGTAAAAACTAAAAAAACATGAAACAATATCTCGACCTCCTCGACCGCATACTCGCAGAGGGCATACGCAAGGACGACCGCACAGGCACCGGTACGATAAGCGTGTTTGGCAACCAAATGCGCTTTGACCTTGCCAAAGGCTTCCCGTTGCTCACCACAAAAAAGTTGCACCTGAAATCAATTATATACGAACTGCTGTGGTTTTTGCGCGGAGACACAAACGTGAAATACCTCCACGACCATAACGTTTCGATATGGGACGAATGGGCTGACGAGAACGGCGACCTCGGACACATATACGGATACCAGTGGCGCAAGTGGCGCGATTACAACGGCGGGGCAATAGACCAAATTTCAAACGCCGTTGAAATGATAAAGAACTCGCCCGATTCGCGCCGAATAATAGTAAGCGCGTGGAATGTGGCCGACCTTGACAAAATGAACCTGCCACCATGCCACATTCTCTTCCAATACTACGTGGCGGGAGGGCGTTTGAGCCTGCAACTATACCAGCGCAGTGCCGATACTTTCCTCGGCGTGCCGTTTAACATAGCGTCCTATTCGTTGTTGCTGCTAATGACGGCGCAGGTAACGGGACTCGAACCGGGCGACTTTGTTTATACCACGGGCGACACGCATCTATATCTGAACCACATAGAGCAGGCAAAATTGCAGCTCTCGCGCGAGCCGCGCCGGCTTCCCACAATGCGGCTAAACCCTGAGGTGAAAAACATATTCGACTTCAAGTTCGAAGACTTCGAACTCGAAAACTACAATCCCTGGCCGCACATAAAAGCCGATGTGTCGGTATGATATCATTCAATATACAACATGCCCGAAATCACAATAATAGCAGCGGTGGCTGAAAACCGCGCAATAGGATACAAAAACAGACTGATTTATCGCCTGGCGGCAGATATGAAGCATTTCAGGCTTCTAACCACGGGTCACACGGTGCTGATGGGACGCAAAACCTTTGAGTCGCTGCCCAAGGGCGCACTGCCCAATCGCCGCAACATTGTTGTGAGCCGCACGGTAGGAAGCTTTGAGGGCTGCGACGTTTACAGTTCCATAAAGGATGCGTTGGAACATTGCGGCAACGATGAGAAAGTGTTTGTTATAGGAGGCGCATCGGTTTATGCCGAAGCCTTTCCGCTCGCCAAGCGGCTGGAACTGACCTGCGTTCACGCCACGCCAAAAAATGCCGATGTGTTTTTTCCCGAAACAAACTTTGCAGAATGGGAAGAGACGGCACGCGAACGCCACGATGCCGACGATAAAAACGAAAAACCGTTCGATTTCGTAAGCTACACGCGCAAACGCAACTGAACAAGTCGCACGAATAATGAACACAGCCATTCCAAAAGATTTTATTGACACGGCAAACTCGCTATTTGGCAGCGAAAGCGCAGAGTTTCTCGCATCGCTCGACCGGGTGCCTACGCTAAGCATTCACGCCAACACGGAAAAAATGCACAGGGCAGGTGTTTCTATTCCGGCATGCGCGCAGAAAGTGGGGTGGGCTTCAAACGGCTTCTACCTTGCAAGCCGCCCGCGTTTTACGTTCGACCCGCTTATGCACGCGGGGGCTTATTACGTTGAAGAGCCATCGTCAATGTTCGTGGAGTGCGCCATAAAACGCGTGCTGCAAGACATGGAAATAAATCGCGCCCTCGACCTTTGCGCAGCTCCCGGCGGAAAAAGCATCATGTTGCGCAGCACAATGCCGGGAGGGCTGCTTGTGGCAAACGAACCGCTGCCCAAGCGTGCGGCGGTGCTGGCCGAAAATCTGGCAAAGTGGGGAAATCCCGATGTAGTGGTTACTTCAAACTTTCCCGGGGACTTTGGCGGAATGAACGGCTTTTTCGACCTTATTGCAACGGATGTTCCGTGCTCGGGCGAGGGAATGTTCCGAAAAGACGAGACGGCACGTTTGGAATGGAGCCCGGAGAATGTGAAAAATTGCGTAGCAAGGCAGCGCGATATCCTGCGCGGTATATGGCCTGCGTTGCGCAAAGGGGGCTACCTTATATATAGCACCTGCACATTCAATCGCCATGAGGACGAGGATAACGTGTGTTTCATAGCCGGGGAACTTGGCGCGGAAATCATAGGAATTGCCACTGATGACAACTGGCGCATTTGCGGCGACACTGTGGGGAGTAATTTGCCGGTGTATCATTTTTTCCCCCACAAGGCACGCGGCGAAGGATTTTTCCTTGCGTTGCTGAAAAAGACATCTGACACTCCGCCTGCCGAAAGGCGCGTTTCGAAAAAAGCAACGCCAACACCGCGCCCGGGGAAGTATGCGGAATGGATTTGCAACAGCGAAGATTTCCGCTTCTGCAATACCAAAGACGGCATAAGCGCTCTGCATAAAAAGTTTGCCGATGATTACGCCGCCATATCGCATAACCTTAACGTGATAAGCGCGGGTGTGCAGGTTTGTGGCGAAAGGACAAGCAAATCACGCGTCTCCGGGCAAAAGGTGTCGGGGCAGTATTTTCCCGCCCCTGCGCTTGCGCTAAGTGAGTGCCTTGACGGCGGGGCGTTTCCCGATGTCAGCCTTGAATACGCCGATGCTATAAAATACCTTCGCGGTGAAAGCCTTGCGATGCAGCATTCCGCGCCGCGCGGCTGGGTTACTGTTTCATATCGCAGCCTTAGGCTCGGCTTTGCCAACAATGTGGGTTCGCGGCTCAACAACGCCTGTCCCGCCGCATGGCGCATACGCAGTACATACGTCCCCGCCGAACCCCCGGAGCTTGTTTTCTGACAGCAATGGTGCTTGAAAGCAATTCGCAGACTGCTGCCTGAGATGTTAGGAGTTTCTGAAAATTGCCAAAGTTGGCGGTTTCCAAATGTTTTGCGGCGTGCAGTATGAAGGCTATTGCTTTTCTTTTGTTCGGGGTATCTCTATTATCTCAATGTCTTTGAATCTGCCGTTTTCGGCGGTAAACCTCACGAGTGTGCGCACAGTTTGCCATCCTTGCAGTCCCGCCGCTCCGGGGTTTATGTGCAGCAGTCCCAACTGTTTGTCGTATTCCACTTTCAGTATATGGGAGTGTCCGCTTATGAACAGCTTTGGCGGGCGGTTCATAATCTGCTCTCTTATGCTGCGGTCGTAGTGTCCGGGATATCCGCCTATGTGTTTCATAAGCACTTCTGCACCTTCACAGTTCCAGCACAGCTTTTCGGGAAACATTATGCGCAGGTCGCCGCCGTCGCAATTGCCACACACGGCCCGCAGCGGCTTTATTTCGGCAAGGCGTTGCGCCACTTCCATCGTGCCTATGTCGCCGGCGTGCCAAATCTCGTCGCATTCGGCGAAATATTCCCTGTATTTTTCGTCCCAATAGCCGTGGGTGTCCGAAAGCAGACCTATGCGCTTCATGGCTGTGTTTTATTTTGTTTTGCGTGAGATGCCGAGCTTTTTTTCTATGAATTCGGCTATGAAGTCTGTGGTGCCTTCTATGCCGAATACGCTGGAGTTGATGCACAGGTGGTAAGTGTCGGCCGAGCCCCATGTGCCGTCGGAATAGAAGTTGTAGTATTGCGAACGCTGCTGGTCGCCCTGGCGTATGAGTTTCTCGGCGGCTTGCGCGGTTATCACGCGGCGCAGACACAGACGCTTCACGCGGTCGGCATAGTTGGCCGAGACGAAAATGTTGGCGCAACGCTTTTTGCGGCGCAGCACATAGTCGGCGCAGCGTCCGATGAATATGCACGAATGCTCGGCGGCTATTTTTTTTATCGTTTCGCTTTGTATTCGGAACAGCGTTTCCTCGCTTATGGGGTTGCCGTAAATGTCTCCGCTCCCCACAAAGGGAATGAAGTTTGAGAAGAACGAACGCGTGCCTTGCTTTTTTTCGTCGGTGTTTTCGAAGTTGCCCGCGTCTATGCCGCTTTCCTTTGCGGCGCGCTTTATAAGTTCGTTGTCATAACATGTTATGCCGAACATATCGGCGAGCTTCAGGCCGATTTCCTTGCCTCCGCTGCCAAGCTGGCGACCTATGTTTATGACGTAAGTGTCGTTTTCCATTTTACCGCAGTTATATTTCTGTTTGCAATTTTGTGTTTTCAAGTTTTTCGCGCATTCTGAACTTGCGCATATGGTATATAAGCACCACTGCCGCCGTTATTGCCGATGTGCCGTCGGCGAGCGGAACGGAATACCACACTCCCTCGAGCCCGAGGAACTCCGGAAGTATGAGCAGGGCGGGAACAAGGAACAGCAGTTGCCGTGTTAGTGATAGGAATATGCTTATCCCGGCCTTGCCAATGCTTTGGAAAAATCCGGTGGCCACCATCTGAAATCCTATAACCGGCACCATCAGGTTCATTACCTTTAGCGCGTGGGCCGCTTCCCTGAGTAGCTCTTGGTCTTTGGTGAACGCGCTTGCCACGGGGGTCGATGCGAACTCGCATATGGCAAATCCTATGAGCCATATGGCGGTTGAGAGAATTATGGCGTATTTCAGCACCTGGTTGAGTCGTGCAAAATGCTTTGCTCCGAAGTTAAAGCCGGCAATGGGCTGCATGCCCTGGTTTATGCCTATTACCACCATTATGAAAAAGAACGACAGGCGGTTGGCTATGCCGTATGCCCCCACGGCCACATCGCCGCCGTAGATTACGAGCTGGCGGTTTATGATTATCACCACAAGGCACGCGCAAAGGTTTATGAGGAAAGGCGAAAGACCTATCGAGAGGCTTCCCGTCACAATGCGCCTTTCAAGGCGGTATGTGCCGCGTCGCAGATGGATGAGTTCGTTGGGGTTGGAAAACAGCTTTATTTGCCAAATGAGCACTATGAGCTGCGAGAGCACAGTGGCAAGTGCCGCGCCGCGTATGCCGAGGTGGAGCACGAAGATGAACAACGGGGCGAGCACAATGTTGATAAGCACCGTCATTATTGTGGCCCTCATGGCTTTGCGCGGCTTGCCCGATGCACGAAGCATGGCGTTGAGCCCGAGAAACAAGTGGGTGAACACGTTGCCTATAAGCACTATCACCATGAAGTCGCGCGCGTAGGGCAGTGTGTAGTCGCTCGCTCCGAAAAACCTCAGTATGGGGTCGAGGAATACCAGCATCAGCACGCCGAGGCCTGTTCCTATTATGCAGTTCAGCGTTATTACGTTGCCAAGTATTCTCGCTGCGAAGTTATAGTCTTTCTCGCCGAGTTTTACAGACAGCAGCGTGCTTCCGCCAACTCCCACCATTGCGCCGAATGCCGCCGAAAGGTTCATTATGGGCAGGGTTATGGCGAGACCCATAATTGCCCCTGCGCCAACGCCTTGGCCTATGAAAATGCCATCTATTATATTGTAGAGCGATGATGCCACCATGGCCACGATTGCCGGGATGGCATATTGTAGTAGCAGGCTGAACACCGGTTTTTCGCTCAGTTCCGTAAGCAGTTTCTTGTCTGTAGTCATTTTTCTGTTTTTTCCCGCGCAAAATTACTCATTGCAGCCTGCACCGCAAGGTTTTGCGTGGGGATTATTGCCGAAACAAGCAGGCGTGGTGTGCAATGGAGCAAACCGCAAATGGCAAAAGGTGCACCCCCCCGGTGCTTATTGCAACACAATGCAAAATCCATCGGCCGTTTTCCAAGCTCCCCGAAAACTAAGTGGGATTTGGGAAAAACTACATCAGACATAAAAAAAATTACATCAGACGTAGGAAAAACTACATCAGACATAGTTTCCGGCCATTGCAAACGTGTGTAAAACAACAACTTGCGAAAAAATCCCGTAAAAGGATATGTGCTTGAAAACCAAAAGGTTGCCGGTTTTGCGCGGTTGCAGTGCTTTTGCAGCGTGGGGCGGGAGGTAAAATCCCCGCACTTTGAACGGCGCGGGGATTTTACCTTGTATATCCTTGCGGCTGTTATGTTACCACTGGTCTTCTTCTACTGCGCCGTTATACACGTTCTTGGAGACCCACTCCATATAGTCGAGCAGGAAGCACGCGAACGGGTTGCTCAAAACCGACTTCACGCGCAGGTACATGGTGTCTTCGGGCTTCATGTTGCCGGTCCACACAATTTTGCGCACGCGCAGGTTCGCACGGTATGTGGTGGAGTTTCGCATTGCCTCGGTTACGGGCGCACCGTTGCGCGATATGCCGTCATGGCGCGGCGGCTTCATGTAGCCGTGGTTGAGCATATTCTTGTCTATCTGCCTTGTTACTTCCGGGTCGTCGTCATCCGGCGCCCAGCCGATGTTGGGGCTGGAGAGCGAAAGGCGGAGGTCAACCGGCAGACCTACGGCCTGGAGGTTGTTCTTGTCCTTGCCGAGATAGAACTGCGCCATTCCGAAGCCGGTGTTGCAGGGTGCGCAGATGCGAAACTGCCATGTGCCCTCGAATGGAACGGGCGGCAGGCGCAGCGTGAGGTCGTATTGTCCGCGTATGTTCATCTCGTCGGCCTGGTAGTTACACATGCTCTCCGGTCCGTGGTATGGCAGGTAAACAAGCCAGCTTTCGTCCGACACTTCCATGCGCTCGAAATAATTGTTGGGTATCGCGTGCTGCCCCGCGTCCTTTATGCGGCGCAAGCCGTTGCTTATCAGCTCGGAGAAAAGGGATGAGAAATCCCAGCGTATGCGCTCGTTGAGTACCACGTTTGGCACGTCATCGTCGTAAACCAGCACCTCGTCTATCGGATAGTAGAAGCCGTTGAGTGCGTTGTTTGCCACGCGTCCGTTGTCGGGCAGTATCTTCACGCCCACGCGGTCAACCAAAAGCTCGTCGTATGTGTCGCGGTCGTAGGTGCAGTGGCGGTTTATGCGCTTGCCGTCGGTCTGCCGCCCTTCCGAGATTTTCATCAGGCGGTGGTACCCCCCGAGCGTCTCGTAATACTCGTGGCAGTCGATTGTCAGGTTGTTGGGATTGCTGTATCCGTAGCCCATCTCAACCTGGTGTATCACCATCTTCTCCCAGCTCATCCTGGCGGGTACGATGTGGTATGCCACAAACTGGTGTACGGCGTTGTGGGGGTCTTTAAGGTCTTCAGCCTTCGCGTCGGGGTATGCCCTTTGGCACCGGTCCTTTATGATGGCGAGAGTGCTTTCCCAATTCACGAACACGTCGCTTTTGTATTCCGGCGCACTGCACCCCCATTGCTCCATGAACACACTGTCGGTCTCCACAAAGGCGGTGAAGCCGTAGTATCTGTGGTCGGGGTTTGGTATCTCGGCACTCTTGTCGAGATTTGGCCCGTATTCGGGATGGTTTGTCTCGTAGTCCTCGTCGCGCACCAAGCTCATGGAGTCGGCAAAGCCGGTCTCCTCGAGCAGACGGCTGAATATCTTCATGTTCGGCGCGGCCTTGATGAGGTCGGGCAGCTTGTCGTTCGACGGCTGAAGCACGCGGTTCACGCCTTGTATGTAGCCGTTGCTGCATTCCACGTCGGGGTTTTCGATGATTGACTTTTCGTTCACCACAACTACCGTCTTGGAGTTTACGGTGTCGAACGAAATCATTATGTAGCGGTCATCAAGGCTTCGGGTTTCAAGTGCGCCTATCACGAAGTCGGTTGTCTTGAGCCCTTTCTGGTCTTGGTTGTCGATTATGGCGTTCCTTACGATGTATTCTGCAATCTCGTATGTTATGCTGTCGAGGTCGCAGTTTTGTTTCTCATACACCGAGTCGATAAACTGCTGCACGGCCTTGTCGCTTGGCGCAAACACGGTGTAGTTCCCGCGTGCCGCGAGCAGGGACGACACACGCGAGTCGGTTTTTCTCCCGGTCTTGACGCGCTTGGTGAGCCTTGAAAACAAGGAATAGCCTTCGGTGTTGTCAAGATAGCCGGCAACGGTTTCCCCTTCGAACACAAAAAGGTTTGAGGAGTCCACCTTGTCCGAACAGCTCCACATTGCCGCAATGGCGAATGCTGCGGCAATTCCGCAGAACAGCCCGGATTTGATTTTTTTGAGGTTCATAATCTTATAGCATTATGTTTGTTTCGAATTTTTGCCGTATGCCAAAGGCGGATGTCCACCTTGCGCCCGTATTGTTCTTTTTTGAGTTTTACAGTAAGCGAGCCTTTTTTCACGTTGGCGGGAACTTCCGCCCCGTCAACGGTTGCTTTCGCGCTTTTCGCCATTGCCGGCACCGGTATGGTTATTTCCTCCGCCCCGTTGGCGTAGAGGTTGTAGTGCGACATATCACCTTTTACCGGCCCGAACGTAATGTCGTTGAGTTTTGTGGCGGCGAATTTGTATTTCCTGCCGTCCACGGTGATTTCACTGCACTGCTGCCCATAGAAGGCGCAGAGGCGTTTTTCCTTGACGTTGAAGCCCATCGACAGCCGTCCTGTATAGCTCACGCGGTGTCCGTTCACCGCCGCGTTCTTCAGCGTTATGGTGTCGCCGGGCAGAGGATTGTCTTTAAGAATGCGGGCATCGTATTCGCCGTTTCGCGAGAAATTTCCGTCCCAATTCTCAACGTGCGTGCGGTAATGGTTCACGACCATCGCAGTTCCGTTGGGGAACGACGAGACAAAGTATCCGCCGGTGCGCGAAAGGTATGCGGGATTGTCGTTCACGCCCTTGAACGCGCCGCTTGCGGGATACGCGCCGAGGGAGTTGAGAACTTCGAACATATTGCGGCTTTCGTAGCCGAGGCTTCGGCTTTGGTCGTCGCGCAGACGGCATCCCATGAAACAGGCTCTGCCGCCGTTGGGATAGTTCTTCACAGTGCCGATTGTCTCGCCGTTGCAGGTGGCGGCTACTTCGCTCCCGGCCGTTTCTGCAGGGTAAATGCGGTCAACAATGAAGTCGGTGAGTATTGTCTGCGGCTCGACTCCTTTCATAAGTCCAGTGAAACAAATCTTCTTTCCGCTTGCGGCTTTTCCGTTGTCGGTGCCGAACTTGCACTTTGCCCCGAAAATCCGCTGCCATTGCGCGCTGCAGTCTTTGCCGCCCTTGTCGAGCATCGGCGGTGCGCTCATCCAGAGCACCTTTCCGCCGGCGTTCAGGAATTTCTCCATGAAGTCAAGTTCACCCTGCTCGGGAAGCGGCTCATAAAGCACCGCCAGCGTGCCGTACTCCTTTTCGGCAACGCGTATTTTGCCTTCGGGCGTGATTTTACCCATCTTGAGCATCATGTCGCTCGTTATGTAGTTGGCGTATCCGTATTGCGTCATCCAGCTTCCGAACCTCGGGTCAACGGCCACGAGGTTCATGGGATAGAGCATCAGCACGTCAATGTCGCGGTGCACGCCGTCGGTTATAAGCCTTATGTTTTCCGGGGGGTCGCAGCCGTAGGCGTAGTTTATGGCCATTCTGCGCTCATTGCTTTCTGCGGGCATTCCCCACGCGGCGGCATACGCGTTGGGGATTTTGTTCACAACTCCGATTGACGCCGCCATCGCCGCGCCGTAATAGTTGCGGTCGAGCCAGCCGCATTCGCAGAAGTCGTTTCCTGTGGGTTGCAGATACTCGCCCCACTTGAAATAGTCGTAGCAGGCCGCCGAAGCCTGATGGACAGTGTTGCCCCATAGGAAGTTCGGCGTGTATTCGTAGTTTGCGGCGTATGTGTTGTCGGGGGTCTCCCACTTGTCGATCGTCGGCGACTCCGCCCACGATGAGTGCGCCCCGGTGCGGAACTCGCGGTTGAACAGTTTTTCGCCGTACTGTTTGGCTTCCACAAAAAGATCAACCACGTGGTCGTTTAGCAGTCTGTAATAGATATCGCGCATGAGGTATGTGCGCTGCACGTCCACGGGCTTTCCGCCGAGCACGTATTCCACGTTCACTATTGCCTCCACGGTGGGCTTGTAGATGAGCGGCTGGTTCACGAAGTAGAGCATATGGCGTATGTCGAAAGGCATACCTGTTTTGCGCGACATCATGCGCCCCATGCCCTCGGTGTAGAAGCGCAGGTTGAACTGTCCGTCCTCCTGATGGGCGAAATAGTCCCAGTCCTGCTGTATGTGCATCTCGTCGCAGTAGAGCGAGCGCAGGTTCACGCCCGCATCGTGGTATTTTTTGAGCAGGTTCTTGAGAAATGGCAGCGCGTCGTCGGCAAAGTAGTCTATCTCCTGCGTTTCGTATTCCAGAAGCACAAGCACGTTGTCGTAGCCTTCAAGCCCGCCTTCCTCGCCGAATATCCGCAGCCGCCGCTGCGGTATTGTGCCGCTCTCGCGTCCTATGGCGGCGAGAACCTCATGGTTCACGTTTTTCAGTTCCTTTATGTCATCGGGGTTTACGGCTATCTTAGTCTTGCCAACCTGCTTGCCCTTGAAGGCGTATGCCCTCACCGCGCAAAGTTTCACCGGGGTCGCGCCCTTGTTGTTCGTCCAAAGAGTCTGCTGCCACATTTGCAGGCTGAACTTTCCCGTATGCGCGTTGCGCATCCCTACCTTGAAAGCCACCCACTTGCCGGTGTTCCCTGTCTGGTTGCGGTATGCCTGTCCCAGCTCGAGCGGACTGAGGAGGCTGAGTTCCAAGCCCGCGCCGGCGTTCCTTGTGGTGTAGTCGCTTATCTTCGCGATGCAGTCCACATACTCGTCCATGTCGGGGGTGAGTTTGCGCTCGGTGTTCCGGTCATCGCGGTACTGGCGGAAAAACTCGTCAAAGGCTATCGTTATCTGGTCGGAATGCCAGCCCTTTGCCTGTTCCACAGCCTGTTTCAGGCTGAGTTTGCTTTTGTTTATACCCGTGGTGTTGTCTATTTCCTTTTCGGGGAAGTTTGCGAGGTCTCGCAGTTGCTGGTCGTTTGTGAGGATGAAAACCTGCCCTTTCGCCTCGTTTGCGCAGAACATTATAGAGACGAATGCTGTTGCGAAGATCAGAATTTTTGATGATTTTAATTTCGTTGATATATACATTCGGGTGTTAGTATGCTATTTTTTGCTTAATGTAAAGCTATCATTAGCAAAAATAAAAAATAAATGCGAACCGGGAAGCGCGTTTATAAGGAAATTGCAGTGTGCCGGGAAAAAAGCGGGCATCATGTAAAAACTCGGCCCACAGAGCAAAATGCGCGGTAAACATTTCGCGGCAGGGGTAAATTCGTTACGTACATGCAGTTAATGCCAAAAAACATGTAGTGCTCTGATTTTTAGAAAAATACACGCGTGGCTGCTGTTTTGTGCAAGGCTTTGTTTTTTAATGGCTTGCATGCGTTCAAAAAAGGTCTGATGTGGTTTGAATTATGTCTGATGTAATTTTTTCTACATCGGACATAGTTTTTCCCATGTCCTATGTAGTTTTTCGGGAGTTTCAAAAGAAGTAACGGGTTGAGGGCTTGCGCCAATTGTAGGGGCGTATTGCATACGCCCTTTAGCCGCTGCGTAAACCGCACGGCACACTGTCTCCGCAACATCGTAAATCCGGGCAACTCAAGGCGTATGCCACACGCCCCTACGGAGGTGCAATTCATTTATTTATTGCATATTGGATATTTGTACGGCGATGCGGTTTGCCTGTTATTTGCCAAAAAACAAAACTTCCCGAGGTATGGCCCCGGGAAGTTTGTAATGCGCAAATCTGCGTGCGTTGTCAGCAGTTGAAACGCTTGTCGCAATAGCGCAGTTTATATGGGCGGCGGTATTCGTACCAATACAGCCTGTGCGCCGCAGCCTCCTTGTCTCCCTCGAAGCTGAGCAGTGCGGGGTTCCAGCGCACGGGGCGTTTCAGCTCGCGGGCTATGTTGAACAGGCAGCACAGCGTGTTGGTGCTTGTGCCGTAGTCAACCGGGGCTATCGGGTTCTTGTGGCCGCGTATTGCGTCTATGAAGTTCTGCATATGCGGCGAGCTAACCTCATACTGCCCTTTCTCCACCTTCTCCTCTTTCTTCTTGATGAGCGAGGGGTCGGAACACTCCAGATAGCCGCGTGCCACCTTTATCCACCCTTTGTCGCCGATGAACTTTATGCCCTGCGCGTTGGGGTTGTCCTCGCGGTAGGGCTGCTCGGTCATCTCAATTCCGTTGGCGTATTTCATCATGGCGTATTTCGCGCCCTTGTAGCCTTGGGGTATGAACTCCACGGGGCCGAGACCGTCCATGCCGAGCGCGGCCTGCACTATGTCGTACATATGTGCGCCCCAGTCGGCGGGGAAGCCGTTGCCGGTTTCCTGATACCAGCGCCACGCGCCCCAAAGCTGCTCGTTCTGCTCCGGGTCGAGCTTAACGACCGGGCAGATGTCGGAATGGTAGTGTATCTTGGGGTCATTGAGCGGCCCGAGCCACAGGTTGAAGTTCAGGTTTGCGGGTACGGGCATTTCGGGGAGGTTGAACGGTGTCGGGGGATTGCCAACGCGCACGTGAACTTTGTCGATGTGCCCTATGGCACGCTCCTGCACAAGGCGTATTGCTGTTTGAAACTCCTCGCTCGAACGCTGCTGGCTTCCCATTTGGAACACCACTCCGTTGGCATGGGCTGCGCTCTGCACGGCAAGCCCCTCTGTTATGGTGTAGGCAAGCGGCTTCTGGCAGTAAACGTGCTTGCCCGCATCGCAAGCGTCGATGGCTATGAGCGCGTGCCAATGGTCGGGCGTGGCAATCTCTATGGCGTCGATGTCGGTACGCTCCAGCATGTCCTCGTAGAACTCGTACATATCGCAACGTTCCGCCATGCCTTTGTTTTTTTGCCATGCGGCAACGCGGCGGCGGAAACGTTCGCGCTTTATGGAGTCAACGTCGCAGCAAGCAGCAACCTGCACGCCGGGACATGAAGAGAAGCTGCTGAAATCGCTGCATCCCTGTTGCCCAAGTCCTATGAAGCCAAGCACCACGCGGTCGCTCGGCGCTACTTTCACTCCGTCGATTTTCCAGCTGGGGAGTATTGTGAGCGACGCAAGACCCATTGCCGAAAGGCTCAGAAAGTCGCGGCGCGAAATCTTGTCGCTCTCGTTGGGAAGAGTTTTCTTTTTGATGTTGTTTTTAAGTTTTTCTTTCATCGATGATTGTATTATTTAATGTGTGAAATGATATCTTTTTATCAGGCTTTATCGTTCAACCGCCTTGAAAGCCTCCTTGCCGGCCGCTCTATGGTAGAGGCGCAGTATGGTGCTTTCTCCGTCTTTTCCCGATATGTTTTCGGAAATGTAGAAATATCCGTTTCCAAGCGCGTGTATTCCTGTGCTGCCGTATGGGAAGTTCCAACCCGAGATGCCTGTCCCGGCGTCATGCAAGCCACCTTGGGCGAGCGGCACCACGTTGCCCTTTTTATAATAAGGTATGCCTGTAAGGGTTTTCCTAACTGCGTGCGCTCCGGAACTGAATGCGTATAGGCTGTAGTTGGGAAAGGTGGATTTTTTGCCGCGATATACCGCCATATACCAAAGTCCCGACGAGGCATCGTATTCAAGATTTTGCACGCCCCAGTCGGTGCTGCCGGTATATACAAAGAAGCGAGCCTCCGGCTTGTCGAGGCCTTTGAAATGCGGGTTGTCCTGCGAAAGGGGACGGGCATATTTGCGGCACTTATCCATGTCGTACTGCAGAATTACCTGATAGTCGTTGTCGCTGCGCCTTGTGTCGCCGTAAATGCCGTATGCCACGGTGAGGAAGTACTTTCCCGAGGTTTTCCCTATGCGAGGGCCGAACGACAGGCCGTCAATTCCGCTGCACGCAAAGCGGTGGTCGAGCACCTTTCCTCCCACGTTCACCTTTGCCGAATAGTCGTCGAGAACCGTGGGCAGCGGAATGGCGGTAACAACGCCGTCTTTCTCGCCGTCCATCCCCACGCGGTTTATCCTGTCAACATCGAAAACCGCCACGTAGAAGTTGTTGCGGAATTTTTTTGCGCTGCCCTCCTTTTTCAATATGCCGCGACCTATTGCGTCGTCCTTATATTCGAGCGAGCCATATACTTTCCCATCGGCATCGTTGAAGTCAAGACACCCAAGATGCCCCAGTAATCCGGTTACAGTGCCCAAAAGGTTGCCATCGAAGTCGTATTTTGCAAGCATTGTGGTGAACGAGCAGTAAATCACGCGATTTTTTGTGTCAACGGCGATGCCTTGCACGTGGGGTGTGTTGAAAGGCCCGCATTTTATTGCAAGCGGAAGGTTGGAAACCTGCGCTCCGGCGGAAAAGCCGCAGAATATCCACAATAGCAATGCAGGCAGCGTTGTAGTAAAGCATGAACGGAATTTAGTTTTCACGGCTTTTAATTTTCGATGTGCTAAATTACGTTTTTTTTTCGTATGGTGAAAGCCCATACCTTTTTTTTCGGTGGTTTTGTTTTCAGGCTCGCACGGTGCTCTTTTTTTAGCAAAGAAAAAGTCTGCAAAATTTGGCTGTTTGAAATAAACCTCTTACTTTTGCATCGCATTTCGCAAAAAAAGCAGCACATGGGTAGGTGCTGCACGGCTAGCTCCCTCTGAATCCTCCAGGGCGTGATTGCAGCAAAGGTAGGCTGGTTGTAGCGGCGCGATGCAGTGAGCTTACCCACCCGCCTCTTTAGCTCAGTTGGCCAGAGCACGTGATTTGTAATCTCGGGGTCGTTGGTTCGAATCCGACAAGAGGCTCAAAAGAAACCGCAACCGTGGCAATTATGTCGCAGTTGCGGTTTCGCTTTTTTTAATGCCGCGCGTAACGGAGTGTGGCTGATTTTTACAAACGCCTGATTTGTGTAAAGTTGTCTGCCATTTGTGAAGGCCGTGCAGGTGTCTGTTTTTCAAAGGTTGGCGCGGGCGCAAAAAAGGTCTGATGTAGTTTGAATTATGTCTGATATAATTTTTCCTACGTCCTATGTAGTTTTTTCAATGTCCGATATTGTTTTTGTGGTGTATGTAATAGGACGGCGATTTTTTGCTTTGCGTTGTTTGTTCGTCCGCATGGTGGTAAACGTTTTTGTTGTTGCATTGACCTAAATCGGGCGGTTGTAAAAAAGCGCACATAAAACAATATGAAATAGGCGAAAAATTAGTACTTTTGCACGGAAATAGGGCCGTGTGTGCGGTTCTGCCAAATATTTATCAGAAAACAATAAACAGACAGGTAGATATGAGTCTTCAAACCCAAAAAATCAGAGAATTAGTAGAAAAGCGCGCCAAGGCACGTCTTGGCGGCGGCGAGAAAGCCATAGAGAAGCAGCACGCCAAAGGCAAGCTCACGGCACGCGAGCGCATTGCCCTGCTGCTTGATGAGGGCAGCTTTGAGGAACTGGACATGTTCAAGCTCCACCGTTGCCACAACTTCGGCATGGAAAAGAAACAGTATCTCGGCGATGGCGTTGTAACCGGCAGCGGTACAATCAACGGTCGCCTGGTTTATGTTTACGCTCAGGATTTCACGGTGAACGGCGGGTCGCTCAGCATTACCATGGCCGAGAAAATCTGCAAGGTTCAGGATTTGGCGATGAAGATGGGTGCGCCCTGCATTGCCGTTAACGATTCGGGCGGAGCACGCATTCAGGAAGGCATAGACTCTCTTGCCGGTTTCGGTATGATATTCCAAAGAAACATTGAAAGTTCGGGAGTTGTTCCTCAAATATCCATGATATGCGGTCCTTGTGCCGGCGGTTCGGTTTATTCGCCGGCTTTGACCGACTTTGTGGTTATGCTCGAGGGAGTTTCGTATATGTTCCTCACAGGTCCGAAGGTTGTTAAGACGGTTACCGGCGAGGATGTAAGTTCCGAAGAACTCGGCGGCGCATCTGTTCATGGCAGCAAGAGCGGTGTGGCTCACTTCACGGCAAAGAGCGAGGAAGAAGCTGCCGAAATGGTAAAAAAACTGCTGAGCTTCATACCGCAAAACAATATGGAGGAGGCTCCGAGAGTAGAGTGCAACGACCCTGTTGACCGCAAGGAGGATATGCTCAACGAAATAATCCCCGACAACGCCAACATGGCATACGATATGTATAAGGTGATTGGCGCGGTTGTTGACAACGGCGAATTCTTCGAGGTTCACTCGCATTTTGCAAGAAACATAATAGTAGGCTTTGCCCGATTCAACGGTCAGAGTGTAGGTATCGTGGCAAATCAGCCCAGTGTTTACGCCGGCGTGCTCGACTGCAACGCCAGCCGCAAGGGAGCGCGTTTTGTGCGCTTTTGCGATGCATTCAACATTCCCCTTGTAACCCTTGTTGACGTCCCCGGCTTCCTACCCGGAACGGCTCAGGAATACAACGCCGTTATCGACCATGGCGCAAAATTGCTCTACGCCTATGGCGAGGCCACGGTGCCAAAGGTAACTGTTACGCTGCGCAAGAGCTATGGTGGCTCGCACATCGTAATGAGTTGCAAGCAGCTTAAAGGCGACCTAAACTATGCGTGGCCCTCGTCCGAAATCGCCGTTATGGGTGCAAGCGGGGCTGTGGCAGTGCTCTGTGCAAAGGAGGCCAAGGCGCAGGATGATCCCAAGGCGTTCCTCGCCGAAAAGGAGAAAGAGTACAACGACCTGTTCTCAAACCCATACCAGGCTGCGATGAAGGGATATATAGACGACGTGATCGAACCGCGCAACACCCGTTTCCGCATATGCCGCGCACTTGCCCAGCTTGCAACGAAACGTGAAACGCGCCCCGCAAAGAAGCACGGTAACATTCCGATGTAAAACCCGCAAAACGTGATAATAAAGCTAAACCAAATAAGGCGCGCAAGGGTCGTTCTTCTCACGGCATTGCTGGCAGTATGCGCCGTTTGCGTGCAGGCACAGATTGCAACCAACCTGAAGATAAGCGAAGTTGTTGTAAGCAATCCCGCCGGGCTTATTGACGAATACGGAAAAAGACCCGCGTGGATAGAGATTTGCAACACCTCATACGGAACGGTTGACCTGCGCAGCTGCTACCTTACCACAAACCGCAAGGTGCTGGAAAATATGTCCGTGCCCGAACGAATAAGGCTCATGTCGCCCATTCCGCGTGGCGACGGGCGCACTAAACTCAAGGCGCAGGGACGTGTGGTGTTCTTTGCCGATGGAGAAACAAACCTCGGCACGCTACACACAAACTTCACCCTCAATCCCGAAAAAGAAAACTTCATAGCCTTGTACGATGGTAACGGACACACTCTGCTCGATTCGGTAACCGTGCCGCCATGTCAAAAGGCGGGAAACTCGTATGCGAGATTTCTTGCCCCAAATGGCAAATACTACGAATGGAAATGGACCCCCGCCGAAAAAGTAACGCCCGGCAGCCCAAACAGCAACGCGGGAGTGACCGACAGCAAGGTGGCGGAATTCAAAGAAAGAGACCCCCAAGGTTTCGGAATGTCTATTCTCGGCATGGGGATAGTATTGTCGTGCCTTGTGCTGCTTTCGATTTTCTTTTACCTGTTCGGCAAAATATTCGCGGGCGCAAATAAGGAACGCCCCAATGCGCAAGCATCGGAAAGTTCCCCGGCAGAAACGGACGAGGAGGACTGTGGCGCAGTTGCCGCCGTGATTGCGATGGCCTTGAAGCAACAGCTGTACGACCTTCACGACCACGAAAGCGGCGTGCTTACAATCAAGCCCCGCCACACCAATTGGACCAGGACGGGAAACAGCAACTAAAAACATTAAGCAAGAACTTGTTTTCAATATGAGAGTATATAATTACAAACTAAACGCCGGCACTCTTACGGTAACCGTTGACGAGGCGGCCGGGGCAATATCGGGAATAACTGTGGAGGGCAACGCGCTTTCACTGCCCGAAGGATGCGAGGAAGAAGCCGTTGCGGCAATGGCGCTCGCCGTTGACAAGGCCATAAACGAAGTGGTGCACGATGACGAAAGCGACGTGATAACGCTAAAGCCCGCCACATCGAATTGGAATGCCCACGAATTCAATTTCAGCACAGTTGAGAAAAACTAACAACCGAAACAAAACATAAAGATATGAAACAATACAAATACCGCGTAAACGGAAAGAACTACGATGTGGCGATTGACGAAATTAACGGCAAGAACGCCAAGGTAACTGTTAACGGCATAAGCTATGATGTCGAGGTAGAAGGCGAAGCAGGCGAGGGTTTGGCTCCCATAAGTGGTGTTGACGCTGTTGCGGCAGCCCCCGCAGCCGCTCCGGCAAAGGCTGCAGCTCCCGCTGCTGCAAGCAAGCCCGCCGCTGCTCCCAAGGCTTCGTCCGCGCCCGGAAAAGGAAAGCCCCTTAAAGCCCCTCTGCCCGGAACGGTTACCGATATAAAGGTGGCTGTTGGCGATGCCGTTAAGAAAGGGCAGACCGTAGTTGTGCTTGAAGCAATGAAAATGCAGAACAACATAAACGCCGAAAGCGATGGAACGGTAACATCAGTTGTTGTAAACAAGGGCGATGCCGTAAACGCTGACGACACCCTCATAACAATAGGCTAACAACAAAGGAGGAATGAACGAATTCTGGCTCTTCCTTTCAACAAAGTTCAACGACTTCCTAACATACACGGGAGTAGCCTGCGCGTCTTACCAAAACCTTATTATGATTTTGGTGGGAATTGTGTTCATATGGCTTGCAATCAAGAAAGACTTCGAGCCGCTGCTTCTCATTCCGATAGGGCTTGGCATAATCCTGGGCAACATACCGTTCAAGGCCGCCGGGTTGGAGATAGGAATATACGAGGACAACTCGGTGCTAAACTTTTTCTATTCCGGCGTGAAAGACGGCTGGTATCCTCCGCTGATATTCCTCGGGATAGGCGCGATGACCGACTTTTCCGCCCTGATAGCCAATCCCAAGCTGCTGCTTATAGGCGGCGCGGCGCAATTCGGTATATTCGGGGCGTATATGCTCGCGCTGCTTTTGGGCTTCGAGCCCAACCAGGCAGCCGGCATAGCCATCATCGGCGGGGCCGACGGACCTACGGCAATATTCCTTTCGTCAAAGCTTTCGCCTAACCTTATGGGGGCGATTGCAGTGTGTGCATATTCTTATATGGCCCTTGTGCCGGTTATCCAGCCGCCGCTTATGCGCTTGCTAACCACCAAGAAGGAGCGCGTGATACGCATGAAGCCGGCGCGGCGTGTTTCGCAGACCGAAAGGATTGTGTTCCCGATTGTGGGGCTTCTGCTCACGACTTTCATAGTGCCCTCGGGACTCCCGCTGCTTGGCATGCTGTTCTTCGGAAACCTGCTAAAGGAAAGCACCAAGACCACACGCCTTGCACAGACGGCGGGAAGCTCGCTCAACGACATAATAGTGATGCTCCTGGGCCTTACGGTGGGATGCTCCACACAGGCAAGCGTGTTCCTCACACGCGACACCATTTTCATTTTCATTCTCGGAGCGTTCTCGTTTGTAATTGCCACCGCCTCGGGCATACTGTTCGTTAAACTAATGAACCTGTTCCTGTCCAAGGGCAATAAGATAAACCCGCTTATCGGGAACGCCGGCGTTTCGGCCGTGCCGATGAGCGCGCGCATCTCAAACCAGATGGGGCTGAAATACGACAACGGCAACTATCTGCTTATGCACGCCATGGGGCCGAATGTTGCCGGAGTTATCGGCTCGGCTGTCGCAGCCGGTGTGCTGCTCGGTTTCTTGAATTGAAAAGGCGCATTTTCCGCACAGGCGGAAAAAATCTTACGCATAACAAAATCCCTTCCCTCAGCGGAAGGGATTTTTTCTTTTGCGGCTTCGTTTCGGGATAATGGGAACAGCCGGTCTGTTTCTTGTTCTCCATGATATGTCAGGCGTACTTGCTGCCGGAAACAGCAAATGCCGCAGAAAATCCGTAAAATATTGAATTTCAAAGAAATGTATATGAAGAAAAAGATTGGTGTAACGAGTTGTTTTTCAAAGGCTTGCAAGTGGCGAAAAAAGGTCTGATGTAGTTTGAATTATGTCTGATGTAATTTTTTCTACATCGGACATGGTTTTTTCTACATCGGACATAGTTTTTACTGCATCCGATGTGGTTTCCGGGTATCGGGGTTGTCATTGCGTAAAAAACGATAATTTTACCATATGACAAGATGTTTATTCGCAAAATATTGTCGTTTTATTTGGCGAAATGGTAATTTTGCTTCGTGCGACATTGGTTTGCAATGCGTTTTGCGGCATACAGCAACGACATGAAATAAAAAAGGATGCGCCATTCACCCGCGCATCGGCTAATGAAAACCCGGGTTTGGGGTGAAAACTCGACAAACAAGATTTATTAATGAAACATTTTACCATTTACCGGCAAAAAGATCCGCACCAAGGTAACAGGCGCTACATTGGCGGTTTTGCAAGAAAGATTGTGTGCCTCGGGGCGTTGCTTCTCGGAGGCTGTTTTTATGCCTCTGCGCAGTCTGTGAGTTACGGCGGCATCAACTATGGCGTTGTTAACGACTCGTGCGCTTATGTCAGCTACTCAAATCCCGACATCGAAACGGCAAACATCATGGAATCGGTGGAAATCCGCGGGAGCCGCTATAGGGTTACAACCGTGAGGTATCAGGGTTTCCAGGATTGCTCCAAGCTGAAAACCGTGGTTTTCCCCGAAAGCATGCGAAACATCAGCGAGGGGGCTTTCCGCAACTGCACGGCTTTGGACTCTGTTGTGTTTCCGAAAAGCATCGAGAGCATCGGCAACTATGCCTTTGCCGGATGCCACAGGCTGAAAAGCGTGGAATTTCCCAAGTTTGAAGGCGGCTCGACAAATGTCAGCGGCAAGGATTCCGCAGGTGTGGCGGGCAAGGACTCCGCAAGGCGCTCACGCGTCTTTGTGCGCGGACTTGCCGACATCCACACTGTAACAATCGGCTATAGCGCGTTCGCTAGTTGTTTCTCACTTAAAAGCATCGAACTCCCCGAAGGACTTGCCGAACTGGAGAGCTACACATTCGGCTTCTGCGGTGCGCTCTCGGAGGTAAAGCTCCCAAGCACGCTTGCCGGCATAGAGAATTACGCGTTCAGCGGGTGCTACAGCATTAGCAGGTTGGACATACCCAAGAGCGTTGAGAAGATAGCCGACTACGCACTTTCGGATATGGCAGGCTGCAAGGCGATAAACGTTGAGGCGGGAAACGCGAACTACAGCTCGTCTGACGGCATTCTGCTTTCGGGCGACGGGACGCAGGTGGTTAAATGCCCGGAAGGCAAGACAGACGGCGTGGGCGTACCCGAAGGCGTGAAGGAAATCAATTCGAACGCTTTCGCCTACAACGCCTCGCTTACGGACGTGGTGCTTCCCGAAAGCGTTGAGAAGATAGACAATTTCGCCTTTTTAGGTTGCCCGAACATCAGGCGCATATTCCTTTCAAAGAATGTCAGTTCGATTGGCTCGAACGTGTTCAGCGGGATTGAGGCCTTGGAGGCAATTGACGTGGATGCCGCGAATGCGAAATTCAGTTCCAGGGACGGCGTGCTTTTCAGCAAGGACGGCGAGATGCTCTACCGCTATCCGGCGGGCAAGGCGGGCGACTATGCGATCCCCGAGGGTACTAAGGGCATTTTCTCCTCATCCTTCGGCGAAACGGCAAGGCTAACGTCGATAAAGGTCCCCGCAAGCCTCGATAACTTCAACCCGGCGGCATTTGACGGCTGGTCGAGAAACCTCAAGTCGGTGGAAGTTGACGCAAACAACCGGACATACAAGTCGGTTGACGGCGTTGTGTTCAGCAAGGACGGCTATATGATTGTGTTCTACCCCTCGGGAAAGTCCGCGACATACAATGTGCCGCAGGGAACCATGACCATAGGCGAATGGGCTGCGCAGGACTGTATTCTCGACTCGATAGTGATACCGTCGAGCGTAAACTGGTTCAAGGAAAACGCCTTGGCGTATTGCGGTTTCCGCACACTGAGCATCCCATGCTCGGGCGAGAATGCCACAGTGGGCAGCATTGACGAATACGCTTTCTGCGGCTGCGAATCTTTGGAGGAGCTTTACGTGCCATACCTGAACGAAATAAAAGATGGCGCTTTCAGCGGCTGCGGCTCACTTAAGAGCATCACGCGCTTTGTGGTGGGCAATGTGAGCGGGAACGCGTTCGACGGCGTTGACAAGGAGAACTGCGTGCTTTACGTCCCACAGGGCATGGCCGCAGAGTTCCGCAGCAACGCCGCATGGGGACAGTTCGCAAACATTGTAGAGATTGACGTTACCGGCATAGAGAGCGTCAAGGCCGAAAGCGGGGCCAAAATCAGCTTGGACGGCGGCACGATAAACTTTGACGGCATTGCAGCCGGCACACCCGTGAAAGTGTTCTCCGCCGATGGCGCAATGGTTTACAGCGGCGCGGCAAAACAGTTCACCCCTTCAACCGCAGGAACGTACATAGTTGTGGTGGGAAACAAGACATTCAAGGTGCTCGTGAAATAACGATACATATTGTTATATGTAAAGCGCCGCCCCGCATTGGGGTGGCGCTTTTTTGCATGGTTCAAAGGAACAGACACGCTGCATCCGATTAATCGATTCATCGCGCCCCTATAAATGGCGCAAAGCCAATACTGCCAAAACTACATCTGACGTGGGAAAAACTACATAGGACATAGGAAAAATTACATCAGACATAATTTAAATTACATCAGACCTTTTTTCTCCGCTTGCAAGCACCTGGAAAACAGTTTCTTATAAAGAACGGTTATTACACAGGCATTTTCTTGTAAATCAACGCTTTACTCGTGGTGTCGGCGGCATAGGCAGTTTTGCGGGGGGTGGCATTGGCGTTGTATGGGAACAGGGTAGCGGTGCAAAGTGTGTTTGCCGTACTGTAAAGGCAATGCCCTTTGCTTTCCGGGGATGCGCCGCATGGAAGTGCGTGCCCTTGCGCGTGGCACGGAGTTTGCTTGAAACAGTGTCGGAAACCAATGTTATAACACAGAAACATGGAGCTTGTCAAAGACAAACAATTGGGAGGGGAGCGCCCCCTTTTCGGAAGCCGCGACACGAAGTTTGAAAATATAACCATAGTTGACGGCGAGTCGGGAATTAAATGTTGCAAAAACATAGAGTGCACCAAATCAAAGTTCTACGGCAAATATCCCTTGTGGCATGTTGACGGAAGCGTGATTAAGGACTGCTATTTTGCCCCGGGAAGCCGTTCGGCAATATGGTATAGCAATGACATGGTTATGAAAGACTGCGTTATTGACGGACCGAAGTTTTTCCGCGAGATGAGAAACCTGGAACTCGAAAACGTTAGAATTAACGATGCCGACGAGACTTTTTGGAAAGTTGACGGGCTAAAAATAAGGAACGTGGTGCTTCACGACGGCACTTATCCGTTCATGTTCAGCAAGAATATTTATGTTGATGGGTTAAAGTCTGATGCAAAATACGTGTTCCAATATTGCAAAAACGTTGAGGTTCACAACGCCGATATAATAACCAAAGACAGTTTTTGGGAGTGCGACAATGTAACGGTTTACGACTCGCGTCTCGATGGCGAGTATCTTGCGTGGCACAGCAGGAACATTAAATTGGTGCGCTGCCATATAAGCGGCGAGCAGCCCCTTTGCTATCTTGACGGCATAACGCTCGTTGACTGCACTTTCGACCCCGCTTGCGACCGTGTGTTTGAAGACAGCAAGAATATTGACGCGCAGATAAATGGCAGTATAACCGAGGTGAAAAACCCCATAAGCGGGCGGATAGTTGCCGATGGGATAGGCAGAATTACACACGACAAGTATGCCAAGGGAAACGACTGCGTTATAGAAGCACGAAACAAGGCTTGATATGTACGGGAATTTCGATGAAGTTATAAGGCGTCGCGGCACAGGGTCGTACAAATGGGACACGCCAAAGGGGGACGATGTGCTGCCAATGTGGGTTGCAGACATGGATTTTCCTGTTGCGCCGTGCATTCAGCAGGCTATCGAAAAACGCGTGGCGCATGGAGTGTTCGGTTACACGCTTGTGGGAGATGATTATTACAAGGCTGTGATAAATTGGTTCAGAACGCGGCATAAATGGACTATTAAGCGCGACTGGATAGTTTATACCTCGGGCGTTGTGCCCGCAATAAGCTGCTGCCTCAGGGCTATGTGCATGAACGGCGAGAATGTGCTTGTGCAGACTCCTGTTTTCAACTGTTTCTTTTCGAGCATACGAAACCAGGGATGCCAAATTGTGGAGAACGAGCTTGTGAGGGAGGGCAACACATACAGAATAGACTTCGATGACTTCGAACGCAAGTGCGCCGATGAAAAGACCACGGTGTTCCTTCTTTGCAACCCCCACAATCCTGCGGGACGTGTGTGGACCTGTGATGAGCTTGAAAAAATGAACGACATATGTATGCGCCACAACGTAAGGGTTGTTGCCGACGAGATACATTGCGAACTCGTAATGCCGGGAAATGAATACACCCCTTTCGCATCTGTGAGCAAGGACTGCCAAAAGAATTGCGTTGCTTTGAGTTCCCCGTCGAAGGCTTTCAATACCGCCGGATTGCAGATAGCCAACATTGTTTGCAGTGACCCCGAACTGCGCCGCCGCATCGACAGGGCGGTGAACATATTCGAGGTGTGCGATGTAAACCCTTTCGGGCCGGTGGCTCTCGAAGCGGCATACAGCAAAGACGGAGCGAAATGGCTCAAAGAACTCAATGACCGGATTTGGGAGAATTACCAGATAATGAAAATATATCTTGCGCAGAACCTTCCAAAAGTCAAGCCCTTGAAACTCGAAGGCACATACCTTGCCTGGCTCGACATAAGGCAGCTCGGCATAACCTCGGCCGAGGCGGAGAAACTGCTCCTCGAAAAAGGCAGACTGATGCTGTCGTGCGGAACAGACTATGGCAGAAAAGCCGGCGAGGGATACCTGCGCATGAACCTTGCCTGCCCGATGGAGTTGCTGGAGAGCGGACTGGAAAGAATGAAAGCTGCGTTGGAATAAAAATCGCGAGCAATGCAAAAGAGGCCGCACCGCCAAACTCTGTAGCAGCGCAGCCCCGCTAAAAAACAATATAAAATATTATGGACTTTAATATAAAGGGACATGCCGCCATGTTGGGCGCAAATGTAATGTGGGGTTTGATGTCGCCTGTGTCGAAAGTTATAATGGCGGGCGGTGTGCTAACGCCGTGGGTGGTTACGGATATGCGCATAGGCGGAGCAATGCTGCTGTTTTGGCTTTTGTCGTTTTTTCAAAAGCCCGAACACGTGGGGCATAAAGACATGATAATGCTTTTTTTCGCCTCGCTTTTTGCCATAGTGCTCAATCAGGGAAGTTTTATATTCGGTGTAAGCATGACATCGCCCGGCGAGGCCTCGATAATAACCACCAGCATGCCGCTGTGGGCAATGGTGCTTGCAGCTTTCATATTGAAAGAGCCTGTTACGGGGAAAAAAGTTCTTGGCATAGCTTTCGGTGCAGGAGGTGCGCTTATGCTGATTCTCGGCAGTGCGCAAGGGCAGGGCACATCAACCGCCAATGTGGCAGAGGCCCGCTGGGGCGATATGTTGGTGCTGTTTGCCCAGCTAAGTTATGCGTTCTACATTGTGCGCTTCAAGAACTTCGTTAACAAGTATTCCCTTGTTACAATAATGAAGTGGATGTTCACTTATGCCTTTATATGCACCCTGCCTTTTTCCACAAACGACCTTTTGAACACACAGTGGACAAGCCTTCCTGCGGCAAATTTAATGGGACTGGCATATGTTGTGGTGTGTGGCACATTTCTTTGCTATATGCTTGTGGTTGTGGGACAGAAAACATTGCGCCCCACTGTTGCAGGCATGTACAACTACATACAGCCGGTGGTAGCGTGCGTGGTGGCCGTGTGCTGGCACATGGACACGTTCAACCTTGTAAAGGCGGTGGCAGTGGTCATGATTTTCGGCGGTGTGTATCTTGTAACAATCAGTCGCAGTCGCAAAGACATGGAGACGCTGACGGAGAAATAGCACGCCTTTTCGTAAGAAAAGTAAAATATGAAAAACCGGGCAGATACAATATCTTGAAAGATTTATGCAGGTTGTTGAGTTTCAGATGTTGGCAAGGGCGTAAAACAATGTCTGATGTAGTTTTTTTTACATCAGACATATTTTTTTCTACATAGGACATTGTTTTTTCTACATCCTATGTGGTTTTCGAATATTCGAAAAACGTGTACTTTCGAGGCATTGCTACATTTGCGGGGAGCTAAGGCATAAGGTCTGCATGCCGCCGCATTGAGATGTTTCATGACAAATTTACGCGTTAAACCATTATCGGCTCGTATTGTCGCTTTACAAACATCTTTTGTGGCGGTGTAAACGTCTTGACGATTATAATTAGTACTTTTGTATCGGAAAAAAGTGTAAAAAGAAAAAATCGGATGAAGACAATAGCTATATTCGCATCGGGCGAAGGGACGAATGCCGAAAACCTTATGGATTATTTTTCGGTCCGCAACGACGTAAAGGTGGGCGTTGTGGTTTACAACAGAAAAGAGGCCGGGGTGCGCATACGCGCCGAACGATATGGCGTTCCTACGGAATATGTGCCTAAAAGCCGCTTTGGCGACAAGGATTTCGTTATAACCATGCTCAAGGGCTATGGCACGGATGTCATAGTGCTTTCGGGCTTCCTGCTTCTTGTGCCCGACTATTTGCTCGAAGCTTACCCGAACCGCGTTGTAAACATCCACCCATCGCTGCTGCCTAAGCATGGGGGTAGGGGAATGTATGGGCTGCATGTACACGAGGACGTGCTAAGGTGTGGCGAGGACGAAAGCGGAATAACCATACATGTATGCGATTCCGATCTTGACCGAGGGGTTACGCTGTTTCGTGCCAAATGCAATGTGGAGCGTAACGACACTCCCGAAACCCTTGCGGCACGTGTGCAAAAACTCGAATACGCCTTCTTTCCCGAAGTGGTGGAAAGGCTATGCAGAGGAGAATATGACTACAAATTTGAACATTAAAATTTTACGGCAATGCAAAAAATAAACAACGGAATATATTACATTGGAGTGAACGACCGCACCACGGCCCTTTTCGAATCGATGTGGCCGCTGCCAAACGGAGTGAGCTACAACTCATATATAATAGACGATGAAAAGGTGGCGGTGGTTGACTGCGTGGGTGCGGATTTTTTTGAGGAATACCTGCAAAACATTCGCGCCGTTATAGGCTCCCGCCCTGTCGACTATATAATAGTGAACCACATGGAGCCCGACCACTCGGGCGCGTTGCAGCTTTTCAGACAGTTCTACCCGGGAGCGAAAATCGTAGGCAACAAAAAAACCCTTGAAATGGTGGGGGGATACTACGGAGTTTTGAGGGAAGACGATGTTGCCGTTGGCGATGGCTCGCAACTTGAACTCGGCGCACACACGCTTACGTTCAGCCTTATACCAATGGTACACTGGCCCGAAACAATGGCAACATACGACAAAACCACCGGTACGCTTTTCTCGGGCGATGCATTCGGGTGTTTCGGAGCACTAAACGGCACGGTTCTCGATGGCGAAATGGATGCAGAGCCTTACTTCCCCGAAATGCGCAGATACTACTCGAACATCGTGGGAAAATACGGTGCGCCGGTGCAGCGAGCACTAAAAAAACTTTCGCCCCTTGACATAAAAATGATATGCCCAACCCACGGTCCGGTGTGGACAGAGGGCATTTCGCGGGTGGTTTCGGAGTACGACCGCATGAGCCGCTATGAGGCGGCAGAGGGACTTACCGTGGCCTATGCATCCATGTATGGCAACACGCGTCGCATGGCAGAAAGCGTGGCTGCCGGGGCGGCAAAGGCGGGAATAAGGAACATAAGAGTGTTTGACGCCGCACGCACGCCGCTGTCGGTTATACTTGAAAGCGTGTTTACCTACAAAGGGCTCGCAATAGGTGCCACGACATACAACGGCGGCACAAATCCGGCGGTTAGGGCGTTGCTCGAGGCCATTGAGCTGCGCGTGGTAAAAAACCGCGTGTTTGGAGCGTTCGGCTCGTTTACATGGGCGGGCAAGGCTGCCGGGAATATATCGGAATTCGGAGAGAAAATGGGTTTCACGGCTCCGTCCGCACCCGTTGAGCTGAAGCAGGGGTTCACTGCCGAAACCGCAGAAAAATGCGAGGCTCTCGGCGCGGCAATGGGCAGGGAAATAATGAACAGTTAAAGCAATCCCACAAAAAAACATGGTACAAAAATTTTTTAAGAAAGCAACGCTTTTGGCAGCGGTGGCATTAGCCGCATTCTCCGCTTTTGCCCAAAAAATGCCGCAGCTTCCCATGGACACAGCCATACATTACGGCAAACTTCCAAACGGACTTACATATTACATACGCCACAACAGCTTGCCCAAAGACCGTGTGAGCTTTTATATAGCCCAAAAGGTGGGCTCGGTACAGGAGGACGATGCGCAGCGCGGGCTTGCCCATTTTTTGGAACATATGTGCTTCAACGGCTCAAAGAACTTCGCAGGAAACGGAATTGTGAGCTATTGCGAGAGGATAGGCGTGAAATTCGGGCGCAACCTGAACGCTTATACGTCCACCGATGAAACAGTTTACAATATCGACGATGTGCCGGTTTCGCAGAGCAACATAGATTCTTGTTTGCTTATATTGCACGACTGGGCCGACGGTTTAACTCTCGACCCTAAGGAGATTGACAAGGAGCGCGGAGTTATCCACGAGGAATGGCGTTTGAGGTCGTCGGCATCGCAGCGCATTTTGGAACGGCAGCTGCCAAATCTTTATCCGAACTCTAAATACGGCAAGCGCATGCCGATAGGTCTTCTGTCGGTAATAGACAGCTTCAAACCGCAGACATTGCGCGCGTATTACGAGAAATGGTATCGTCCCGACTTGCAGGGAATTGTTATTGTTGGCGACATTGATGCGGCAAAGGTGGAGAGGCAGGTAAAGGCGGCGTTCTCTGATATAAAAATGCCCGAAAGAGCCGCAAAATACGAGACATACCCTGTGCCCGATACCCCGAAGCCCATATACATAGTGGACAAGGACAGGGAACAGGCCGCTCCGTGCATATTTATAATGTTCAAGCACGATCCTATTGACGCGAAGCTCATGGACACGCCCATATTCTTTGCGCGGCAATACATGATTTCGTCTTTCACAATGGCAATGAACGGCCGTCTTGACGAGCTTTCGCAAAAAGGCGGCTGCCCCTTCGATGCCGCCGGTATAGGCTATGACAATTACATCATGTCGAAAACCAAAGATATGTTGTATGTTGAAATCACGCCCAAGGCCGGAAAAGGGCGCGAAGCGGTTAAGACTGTAATGGCGGAGATTGAGAGGGCGAGAAAATACGGCTTTGCCGACACCGAGCTTTACCGTGCAAAGGAGGAGTTCATGAGTCGAATGGAGAAAATTTACGACAACCGGGAAAAGCAGAAGAACTCTTTTTTCGTGAGCCAGTATGTGCGGCATTTTCTTGATAAAGAGCCGCTGCCATCTATTGCCGATGAGTTTGCACTTTACAAGAATATTACGTCGCAGCTCAAGCCCGCCGAAATATCCCGCTATTTTGCAGACCTCACTGCCAAAACCGACACAAATTTTGTTGTGCTGGCGGAATATCCCGACAAGGAGGGCGTGGCGATTCCCTCTGTGGAAGATTTGAAGACGGCCGTGGAGGAAGGCTTGCGTGCCGACCTTGCGCCCTATGTTGACAACGTAAAGACGGGAAGTCTTATACCAAACTTGCCGCACAAGGGGAAAATCGCGAGAGAAGAGCCTGCGGCGTTTGGATATACGCGCCTTTTGCTTTCAAACGGAGCAAACGTTTACTTCAAAGCCACCGATTTCAACGAATCGCAGGTGGCATTCACCGCAAAGTCGTTTGGCGGTTACCAAAAGGCAGACAAGGCTGATATGGTTAACGTGAAATTGTTTGAAAACGTGATGAATTCCACCGGGTTGGGCGATTTCAAGCAAACGGAGCTTGACAAGAAACTTGCGGGCAAGCAGGTGTTTACCTCGGTTTCGCTCGACGAGACTACCGAAAGCCTGTCGGGCACATCAACCCCCAAGGACATGCGCACGTTGTTTGAGCTGATACACCTTAGGTTTTGCAAACCGTCAACCGACACGGCTGCATACAATAATGTTATAAGCCAAATCAAAACCATGTTGGACAATTCGGAAAAACGCCCCGAAACAGCGTTCTCCGATTCGGTGAATGCCATGATATACGACCACAACCCGATGAAAAGTCGGCTTGTAAGCGCAGATTTGGCAAAGGCTGACTATGAGGGCATACGTCGCATTTATTCGGAGAGGTTCAATTCGCCCGGCGATTTCAACTTTTTCTTCACAGGAAAGATAAATGCCGACAGTATAAGAGCGTATGCAGAGCAGTACATAGCTTCTCTGCCGGCGCCGAAAGTGCGTGAAAAACGCCCCACAAAAGCTGTGGAATACCATAAAGGGGCGATTTCCAACAAGTTCAAACGGGCGATGGAAACCCCCAAGGCTTATATTTTCGTGCTGTTCACCGGAAAGGCGAAGTACTCGTTGCGCAATGCCCTAATCAGCAATGCCTGCGGCGAAATACTGAAAAAGCTTTACACACGCACCATTCGCGAGAATGCCGGAATATCGTATGTTGTGCAGGCTGACTGCGGCATGAATTTCGCTCCTTATTCCAATTATATTCTTGAGGTGGTTTGCCCCACGAAACCCTTGAAGGCCGATTCGGCGATGCTGCTGATAAACCGGGGCATAGAGCAAATTGCCGAAAAGGGTGTTGACAGGCAGGATTTGGACGATGTGGCGAAGTTTGCCTTGAAACAACATGCCGACATGCAGCGTAGCAACGGCTTTTGGTTGCAGATGATAGAGAGCAAGGTGATGTATGGCATTGACAGAAGTACGGGATACGAGGAGGCTGTAAGGTCGGTAACCTCTGCCGACATACAAAAATTCCTTGGCAAGCAGGTTTTGAAACAAAACAACCGTGTCGAGGTGGTTATGCTGCCCGAAGACACCGAGGACAAGCAATAGCGCGCCTAACCCCGCAAATGCCGTAAAATTAAACCGGAACATACTTGCGACAGTAAGTGCGTTCCGGTTTAACTTTATCGGTGTGGTTGCAAGCTTGTTTCCATGCGCAGTGCCCGGTATGTTTCCGTATTACGCAATGTGGTAAATTCGAATACCCGCATTTTGTGTAAACGGCATAACATGCTGGCTGTTAAGAAAATACATACAAAGGGGCAGGGCTGTGTAGAACGTTGTCTCTCAATTGTTTGCAAAGGCGAAAAAAAGGTCTGATGTAATTTGAATTATATCTGATGTGGTTTGAATTATGTCTGATATAATTTTCCCCACGTCCTATGTGGTTTTGCGGTAAGCGTAGCGTTTTATTTTGTGCCGGCGAGCAGCTTTTCCAATGCGGGTATCTCTATAATCCCGCGCGTGAAGGCGAGCAGCTCTCTGCCTTCGAGGTCGTGGAGCGTGCGCGATACGTTAAGGCGCGTTTCGCACAGGCATTCCGCAAGGTCGGTCATTTTGCATTTAATCAGTTTTCTCCCTGTGGGGCGCAGGGATTGGCGTGCGAAAAATTCGGCCATGCGCGACTCTATCGTGCTTGAAGGCAGGTGGCGCAATCTTCTGAACGTTTCCTGTGCTTGTGAACTCAGCATGTTTGTGAAGTTGAAGCGAAACACATCGTTTTCCATCATTTGGCGCACGATTACCGTCTTGGGCAGACGCAGGTAGTATCCTCCGGTGGCGGCAGAGTAGTTGCGGGTATAGGTGGTGTGGAGGCCGAAAAGGCATTGCGGTTCTATTACGGCTACCGCGCGTATTGTCTCGCTTATAGTGAAGCGGTTTTTGCCGAATGTTGCACTTGCGTCAATGTTGCCCTCGAGCAGAAAAACCAGCGAGCGACATTCCTCACCGGTAGTGATTATATTGCCGCCTTTACGCATTGGCGCTATAACGGGGTTGATGGTTTCGTAAATGCGCGAAAGCGTGGTGCCGTCTATTCCAAGGAACAGCGGCAGCGAGGCAAGCTGCTCGTAGCCCAGCTTTTTCATCGCTCTTGGGTTTTGGCGTTGTTCACCCGCCTGTATAGCGCGGGGGACATCCATACGGCATCACCGCCTTTTGCGTCAGAGTAAATAAAGTATGCTTCAAGCTCGGGATGTTTTTCGAGCACTTTTTTTGCAGAATCCACGCCGAGCACCATGAATGCCGTGGCGTATGCATCGGCTGTGGCGCAGTTGCGGGCAATCACCGTTGACGACAGCAGGGTGTGCTGCACGGGGAAGCCTGTGCGCGGGTCGATGGTGTGTGCGTAGCGTTTGCCGTTTTTGTAGTAAAAACGCCGGTAGTTGCCGCTTGTAGCCATTCCACAGTCTGTAAGTTCCACAACGGCCTCTATCCGGTTGTTTACTTGCGTGCTGTCGTCAACAGGGCTGTTTATGCCTATGCTCCAAAGCGAGTTTTTGGCGTTTTTCCCCTTGGTCGCTATTTCCCCTCCTATTTCTATAAGATAGTTTTTTATGCCAAGCTCGTTGAACAGTGCCGCCACGGCATCGCAGCCGTAGCCTTTGGCTATGGCGCTGCAGTCGAGCATTGTGGCGGGGTTTTGCTTTATTACGCGTCCGCTTTCCGAAAGGCTCACCTTGCGGTAGCCCACGGTTTTCAGCAGTTCGTGTATCTTGCCCGGTGTTACGCTGTCTTTTTTTGCAAATCCAAAGCCCCATGCGTTCACAAGCGGGGCCACGGTTATGTCGAAAGCTCCGTTGGTGGCTTCCGATACGCTTTGGGCTATGCTGAACACGTGGCGGAACATCGTGTCAACCCTTACATCGCGATTTTCGTTGACGGCGGTTATAATGCTCCTTTTGTTGAATGGTGAGAGAGAGGCGTCAACCATTGCAAGCCGCTTGTCTATTTCAGCCTGTATGTCGCGGTTGTATGAGTAGGTTATGTGGTAGTATGTGCCGAACACGCTGCCCTCGTTGGTTATGTACCTTGTGTTTTTGTGGTTTGCTATAATCGCAATTCCGGCAATAACAAGAAACGCGAGAAACGCGATTTTTCCTTTTCCTATTCTTTTGCTTTTCATTGTTCCGTTTGTTTATCCCACAACGAGAATTTTGGTTCCAAGTAAAATCAGAATAATTCCGCCTATAAGCTCCGCCTTGAAATTAAATCTTTTTCCCACTAACACGCCAACGGCTTTGCCCATAAGGGTAAGCAGAAACGATCCCAGGGCAATAAGCGCCAAAGGCATTGCAACAGATGCAGCAGATTCAAGCCCCATGCACGTAAACGTTATGCCTATAGCCAGAGCGTCTATGCTTGTTGCCACGGCAAGATATATAAGCGTAGACGGGCGGTTGGGGTTGAAGGGGCGCTCCTCTCCGCCATGCAGACTTTCCCATACCATTTTGCCGCCAATGAGGGCAAGCAGCGTGAACGCCGCAACCGGAGCGAAATTTTCGATGTATGCGTAGAAAAATGATGATGCTCCCCAGCCTATGAGCGGCATCAAAGCCTGGAACAGCCCGAACAGCAATGCCATGACCAACGCCTGGGAAAGGTGAAACCGTTTCTCGATTATGCCGCACGTAAAAGCAATGCTGAAACAGTCCATTGCAAGCGCGAGCGAAAGTATTATGCTTTCGATTATACTCATACAGGTGTTGTGTAAAATGTCAAATGTCGAAAATCAAATTGAATGTGCCGCCAATCACGGTAGTGCCCTGCTTTCCGAACCCCGGCACATACCAAGGCTCTCCCACGCTTGCCGACTTTCCCGATATGCGGTTTTTGTATCTTGCGCTCCAGCCAAGGTGTAATATTTTCCATATTTTGGTTTCCACGCCAAAGGTCAGTTCCAGCCAAAGCTGGCTTCCGCTAAGTCCTTTGAAGTTATATGGCGTTGTGGTGTTCCAAAAAGGATCCGTGAGGTCCGGACCGCTTATGTCGTATTTGAATTTGGAGTATGCCAGTCTACCTCCGGCAAAAACGCGGTTGCCCGATGTTTTGTCGGCAAGGATATTGTAGTCGAGCCCCACGCGGAAAAAAGGAGAATTTGTCTTATAGTGCAGGCCGGTTGTCTCATCGGTGTGGTTGCTTATGCCAAGGCCGAGCTCTGCTATGGGAAAATAGGTTCCTTTTAAGTTTGCTCTTATTGCGCCTTCGTATTCCCCATACGACGATACTGCCGACAGGAACGCCCCGGCAAGGTTTCCCGAAACCGAAAAGCCGGCGAAAAACGGAAGTTCTTTCTGCGTTTTTGCCGTCAAGCCGTCGTGGGCGTATTGCACTCCGCGTATTTTCTGTTGCGCTGCGGGCACGGAATCTCTTTGGGCATAGGCGCAGAATGGTACAACGAGACTAAGGCAGGGTAATATAAACTTTGAAATTCTCGACAACATTATAGTTTACTTTGGGGTTGTTGAGTGCAACGCTGTCAATCCGCGCCACGTTTTCCGTATCGGCACCCTTTATAAGGGTAACGGATGTTATTTTGTGGAACATCGATGGGCTGCAGTCTATCGACTCGAAATGTGCTTCGTTGGTATGTCCCACCACTATTGTGTCGGTGCGGCTTCCGCCTGTGTTGGATATTCGGAAAAGCAGCGTGTCGGCATTTTGTCTGTAACTCATTGGCAGGTTTACTTCCGTAAGGTTAACGCCGCGGTTAAACAATACTGTGTCGGTGCCTGCGGCTTCTACGGTGAGCGTGTCCTTTAGTACGGTTGTGGTCTTGCCATCGGAGTTGTAGAACATGTACTTGGCCGAAACCGAGTTGCTCAAAGGGCAATCTATACTGCTGCACGAAGCCGTTGCCATCGCGCCAATCAGCATAAATTTTATGGCGGTGCTTTTGCGAATTGCGTAACGTGTTTGCCTGTGCCTTACAAACGGCATCTTATATTTCTTTTTCAATCTTGTAGTCATTTCTTGACGGGGCGTTGCGGCTTATCAGTTCTCCAAGAAATCCGGCGAGGAACAGCTGCGTGCCGAGAAGCATCATGGTGAGTGCTATGTAGAAGTAGGGGGAATCGGTAACCAAATGCGCCGGTATTCCGTTTGCGAGCGCGTATAGCTTGTTTGCGCCCACTATAACGATGGCTATGAAGCCTATGAAGAACATAAGCGAGCCGAGAAACCCGAAAACGTGCATCGGCTTGCGGCCGAAGCTGGTTAGAAACCATAGGCTTATCAAGTCGAGATAGCCGTTGAAAAAGCGGTTGAGCCCGCCGAACTTTGTGTGGCCGAACTTTCGCGCCTGATGGTGCACCACTTTTTCGCCAATCTTGTCGAATCCCGCGTTTTTCGCAAGGTATGGTATGTAGCGGTGCATTTCGCCGTAAACCTCGATGTTCTTAACCACCTCGCGGCGGTATGCTTTCAGTCCGCAGTTGAAATCGTGCAGGTTGTTAATGCCGCTCACCTTTCGTGCCGTGGCGTTGAAAAGTTTTGTAGGTATGGTTTTTGAAAGTGGGTCGTAGCGTTTCTTTTTGTATCCCGAAACGAGGTCGTAGCCGTCTTCCAAAATCATGCGGCGCAGCTCGGGAATTTCATCGGGCGAGTCTTGCAGGTCGGCGTCCATGGTTATCACCACATCGCCCTGTGCCTTTTTGAACCCGCAGTAAAGGGCCGCGCTCTTGCCGTAGTTGCGGCGGAATTTTATGCCGTGCACATTGGGGTCTTTCTCCGAAAGACTCTCTATCACCTGCCATGAGTTGTCGGTGCTGCCATCGTTTACGAAGATTATTTCGTATGTCAGGGAATTTGCTTTAGCCACCCTAACAATCCAGCTGTAAAGCTCGTTCAAACTTTCTTCTTCGTTATAAAGGGGTATTACAAGCGATATGTCCATTGTTCTTATTGTTTGCTATGGGTTGTTTTGCGCACTGCAAGCAGCGATGTCGGCAGCGACAGAACAAGACCGAGGAATATATTTAAGTCAAGAATATTTGCGGCGTATGTTGCGGGCGATATCGACTGCATTGTTTCCATGATTTTCTTGAAGCTGTCGAGCCCTCTTCCGTTTGTGAGCTGTTTCATGTTTTCCTGTTCGAAAGCCTGCTTCACCTCGGGCGAGTTTAGCATTTGCAGATATCCGTCGATGAATGCCCCATGGTCGAAAAACTGGAAATAAACATAGCATGCCGCCGCAAGCAGAATGGCGGCGTAAAAATAAAGCAGCAGCGAAAATAGGTATCCCCTGCCGAATGATATTACACCGTCGCACACCCTTTCGCGAAACCTGCACAGCAGCATGTAGCCTATTACCGGCGCAGATGCGAATACAAAATAAAACAGCAGCGAGAACATGGAGCTGTTAAGCGAGTTTACAAAGCAAAGCAAACCTATTATCCAGTATATCCCATATGGCAGGGCGTAGTTCATGGCAAAGGCGTTTGTTTGTTTGAATGTGCTTGGTTGCATTTGTCTCGGCTCCATTGGCAATTTGTTTTTTTTCTCGGTTTTGCAAAGTTACAAATAATCTATTATTTGGCAGTTGGCAAAGATGTTTCGCTGCTGCAGTTGCATGGTTTCTGTTGTAATGGCAAAGATAATGAAAATAGTCGTCATGCGGTTTCCTGCCCCAAAACAGATGCTTGCGAAAAACCACATCCGATATAAGAAAAACCATGTCCCATGCAGGAAAAATCATGTCTGATATAATTCAAACTACATCGGACCTTTTTTCGCCGTTTGCAAATATCTGAATTACAACAATATACGGAAATAAGACGAAGTGTGGGCAAGTTGTTGCAAATCAGGCCGTTGTATGGAAAGTAAACGTTTGGCGGAATTTGCCGCCGCGATAACCTGTTTTGCCATGCGGTGGCGCGTTGTGTTACGGTGTCGGAAAAAACGTTTATTTTTGCATTCATGCGTGTGTTGTTTTTTGAAAATCCCCAAAGTGTGTCTCCCCGGGAACTTGAGGCGGACATGGCTTTGCTGCCACGGTTCAGGCGCGACAGGATGCTTGCCATAAAGCCTTTCGAGAGCCGTGTGCTTGGCGTGAAAGCGTTTCTGTTGCTGCTGCGGGCGTTGCGCGAGGAATATGGTTTGGCTTCGTGTCCGCGTATATTGTTCGGCGAGCATGGAAAACCCATGTTTGCCGACCGCCCCGACATTCATTTCAGTCTTAGTCATTGCCGTTTGGGCGCAATGTGCGTTGTTGCTGACGGCAATGTGGGATGCGACATCGAGGCTGCCGACCGCAGGGTGAGCGAAGCCGTATTGGAGCGGTGTTTCAACGCGGCCGAGGCGGAGGCTGTGCGCAATTCTGCCTGTCGGTCCTTGGAGTTCGCACGGCTGTGGACGCGCAAAGAGGCGGTGGGAAAGTATTGGGGCCGCGGAATTGACGATACCGCGCCCTATATGCTTGCAAAGGCGCAAAGCGAGGGGCTGCAAATAACGAGCGGCATGAGTGTGTCGCGCAACTATGTTTATTCTGTGTGCTCGGATGGCGGTGGCGTTAATGCGCATACATTGTAAATGCTGCCATGAAAGCGTTTTTTCAAATGTTTTTCATACACTGCGAAAACTGCGTGGGATTTTGAAAATACAACATCATACATGGGAAAAACTACATGGGATGTAGAAAAAATCATGTCTGATGTAATTCAAACTACATCAGACCTTTTTTTGCCGACTACAAACACATGAAAAACAAAGCTGTATGTTGAGCGTGCTTTGTGCGCTTATTGTTTTGCGAACCGGGATGTGGGGTTTATTATCGCCTCAGGGCAAGGCGTTATGTGTCTTTGTTTCCATGTTTCGTGCTAATTACGGCTTTTATTTTTATATTTGCGGTAAAGAATCTTTAAAAGCAACAAAACATTTATGAAGCGTATCTTATTTCTGATTGCCATGATTTTGTGTATTGCCGTTCACGGTGTGGATGCGGCAAGCATAATAACAACGCCAAAGGCTCCCGAGGTGAGCCAGTGGATTTGTTTCAGGAAAACCCTTTACATCAACGGGGACGTAAGCAACAACACTCTGCGCATTGCCGCCGACAGCAAATATTGGCTGTATGTGAACGGCAGGCTCGAGGTTTACGAGGGACAGCTTAAACGCGGTCCTAACCCCAAGGATACATATATTGACTATGTTAAGCTGAAGAACCTGAGGAAAGGCAATAATACGATTGCAGTGCTCGTGTGGTATTTCGGCAAACATGGTTTCAGCCACCGCAGCTCCAAAACGGGCGGACTTTATTTCGACCTTTCCGTGGGCAGGAAGCATTACGGCAGCGACAACACGTGGCTCACATTAATACACCCTGCCTTTTACAAGCCGGCAGGGCGGGAACCCAACTTCCGCCTTTCTGAGTCGAACATCGGCTTTGACGCACGCAAGGACATTGCGCAGTGGTATTGTGTGGGCTATGACGATTCTTCGTGGCAGCGGGCAAAGGAGGTTTCGCCCTTGAATGCCGACTGGAACAAGTTTGTAAAGCGCGAAATACCGCAGTGGAAAGACTATGGTGTGAGGCCCTATCCCTCGCAACGCCGCGAGGGAAACAAAATAATCTGCACCCTGCCATACAACTGCCAGTTCACCCCTGTTTTGAAAGTAAGGGCTTCGGCGGGCAAAAAGATAGACATGCGCACTGACGACTATGCCACCCCCGCCCCCAACGGTGAGGTAAACGTGTTTGCGGAATACATAACCAAGGACGGCGAGCAGGAATACGAAAGCCCGGGGTGGATGAACGGACACGAGGCTGTATACACCGTTCCGGCAGGGGTTGAAGTTGTTTCGCTGGCCTACCGTGAAACAGGCTACGACTGCTCTTTTGCCGGCAGCTTTGAGTGCGATAACGATGCTTTGAACTCGCTATGGAAAAAATCGCAGCGCACACTATACATTACAATGCGCGACAACTACATGGACTGTCCCGACCGCGAGAGGGCGCAATGGATTGGCGATGTTTCGAACGAGATGGTGGAGGTGTACTACTCCCTGTCGCCGAGCGCAAACCTGCTCACGCGCAAGTGCGCTCGCGAGTTTGCCGATTGGCAACGCCCCGATTCCGTGCTTTACGCACCCGTGCCCGAGGGAAACTGGAAAAAAGAGCTTCCGCAACAAACCCTGGCATTCATGGGGCTTGGAAACTGGAACTACTATATGGGCACCGGCGACGAGGCAACCATAAAGTATGTGTTCCCTGCCGCAAAGCGCTATATGCACAAGTGGAAGATAGAAGACGACGGCCTTGTGGAATACCGCCCGGGTGCGTGGGACTGGGGCGACTGGGGCGATAACGCCGACATGCAGGCGCTTTGCCAGGCCTGGTATTCCACCACGCTTAAAAACTATGCATTGCAGGCCGAGCTGGTTGGCGAACTTGAAGAGGCAAAGTGGGCGGAGCATGCAGCCGGGAAGCTTGACGAGGCGTTCCGCTCCAAGTTCTGGACAGGCGATGCCTATCGCCACACCACTTACAAGGGGTTGACCGACGACCGCACACAGGCTGTGGCGGTGATTTCGGGCATTGCAACAAAGGAGCAGTACCCTAAATTGCTCGAAGTATTCAAAAACACCGAATTTGCAAGCCCATACATGGAACGCTATGTGTTGCAGGCCATGTGCGAAATGGGTTACACGCAGCAGGCTATGGACCGCATGCTGAAGAAATACAAGCCTATGATCGATTCGCCAATCACAACACTTTGGGAGATGTTCGATCTTCACGGCGGAAGCTACAACCATGCGTGGAGCGGCGGTCCGCTAATCATCATGTCGCAGTATGTGGCGGGCATATCGCCCGTGAAACCGGCGTTCAGGGAATTTGAGGTGAGGCCCGAGCTTTGCAATCTTAAATATGTAAAGACTGTTGTGCCAACAGTGTTCGGAAGCATAAAACTTAACGTGAACAAGGAGAACGGTTATAAGGTTGACATAACGGTTCCCAAGGGTACGAAAGCCCGCCTGCTGCTGCCAAAGGAATATTCGGGCTACAGCGTTGACGGGCGCAGGAAAAAACTTACCACCAACGCCGATGGTTCAAAATATGTGCTGAAACTTTCGGCGGGCAGGCACACGGTGCAGTCTGCAAGCCTGTAATAAAACAGCGGAGTTAAATCCCATAATACAACATCCCCCGGCGAAAAGCAGCAAAACGCAAATTACGTCGGGGGTGTTTTAGCAATATGGGAAATGTCTTGGTTGTGTTTTTCGGCTTTTTGTGCAAAAATATGCAAGTGGCTGAAAAACAGTCTTATGAGTGTTAAGAGAATGATTTTGTAAGGAGTTGGTTAATAGTGCATTGCAATGCGGAGAAAAAAGGTCTGATGTAATTTGAATTATATCAGATGTAATTTTTCCTACATAGGACATGGTTTTTCTTACATCAAATGTAATTTTCGGAGTTGGCGAATTGCGGAAATTGTAGGGGCGTGTTGCATACGCCCTATACGCCGCCGCTCGAACCAAGTTGGTGAAATTTGCAAACAAACGCCGCAAAATTACAAAAACGGCGCAAACCGTGCGCATGTCATACGCACTGCGGTGGCGAAATTTGTTGATTGATTGTGTTTAGATTGTTGTGGGGCGTGCTACAACGCTCCATGCCGCCTAAATCATGAACTCAACTTCCTTGAAACCGTATGTTCTTTCCTTTCCGTTCTCATCGCGCAAAACAAGGCGGCCGTCTTTTTCCACTCTTTCAAAGGCGGCGCGGAAAATGCCGTTACGGTCCTTGTATTCGTGCATTCCTTCTTTGTGGTACAGGTGGGAAACATACCTTTGGTTTATGTAATCCGCGCCAAACTTCAATGCATCGTATTCCACTGCAAATCTCTCGGCTATCGAGTGCAGGATGGAAATGCGGTCGAACTCGTGCCCCGCTGCGTTGTGCAGCGACACGGCATTTGGAGCGGCGCTTGTGAAATGCTCCTGGTTAACGTTTACGCCTATTCCTATTACCATTCTGCGCGTTTTGGCGTTTTCCATGTCACACTGTATTAGTGTACCGCTAACTTTGCCGTTGCCTATGTATATGTCGTTGGGCCATTTTATTGTAACGTTGCCGCAGATTTTCGCCAGCACGTGGCGCACGGCCAATGCCGCAGCCTGCAGCACGCAGAACTGTTTTGCGGGTTCAACAAACCATGCGCGGCAAACGATGCTGAACGTCAGGTTTTTTCCGCATTCCGACTCCCAGACGGTGTTGCCTTGCCCTCTTCCGTCCGTCTGCATATCGGCCGAAACTATTTGAATTTCGTTTTTTTCGGGCAGGGGAAGCGAGAACGCGAGGTCGTTTGTCGAGGATGTACGCGCCATGTAAAAATAAGAGAACTTATATTCGGTTGAAAGCTTTAGCGGAAACAGAAACCAGAAAGCCCGCGTTTGTATTTCCAGCTTCTTGGTTTCGTCGGCTTTAGGGGTGGAAACAGACTTGATTGTGCTGTTATTGTATGACATGATGTTAGTATGTATGCTTGCTTTGTTCTTTTATATCGCCGTTTGCTTCATATGGCGAAAAATTTTGGCTCCACTTCAAAGGCATTCTCGATGTGGCGCACGCTGAAAGGCGGGGCTGCGCCAGTAACGCTTATTATGTCAAAACGAATTTGCTGGTCGAGCCTGTTAATGCCCATGTATGCTTTTGCTGCGGCAATTATATGTTTGCGCTTCTCCTTGTCGGCGTGTTCTTCGGGAAGTATTACGTCTGCGCTTGTGAGCGTTTTCACTTCCACGAAAACCAAAAGTCCGCGCTTCAGGGCTATGATATCCACTTCAAGATGCCCGCACCTCCAGTTGCGTTCAAGTATGGAATAGTCGCGGAACATAAGAAATCGCGCCGCAGCCTCTTCGCCTTGTCTTCCTAACAGATTGTGTTGGGCCATGCCTTAGTGTTTGTGAATGCAAAGGTAGCAACCTGCGGTGAATGCAGCAAGTGCGCAGTTTTAATATATCTTATCAAAGCTTTGAGTAAGTTATTTTTATGGAGCGCATATAGTAAAACAGTTTGCATACAAATTATAAATGCTTACTTTTGCACGTTATTTTTGATGCCTGCCTTTCCCGAACGCTCGGGCGGTGAATGGCTCACTCTTGGAGTATATGGCAGCGTGTAAACCCATAAAAATGCAGCAACAGGTTTTTTCCCTGCGGGATTTCGTTCCGCAGGCTGTGGTGTTGGCCAACGGAGAGTGGCCGAGTGAGGAAATTGTAAGACAATGGATATCGCGTACCTCTTATGTGGTTTGTTGCGACGGGGCCGCCGCAAAAGCCAACGAGGCTCGCATAGCACCCGATGCCATTGTGGGGGATGGCGATTCTCTGTCGGAGGAGATGAAAAGGAAATATGCAGGAATTTTGCATTTGGAACGAGAGCAGGAAACAAACGACCTTACCAAGGCGGTAAGATACTTGAAATCGCGGGGAGTGAGCCGCATATCCATACTCGGGGCAACGGGAAAACGCGAAGACCATGCACTCGGCAACATAAGTTTGCTTGTGCATTATTTGCAATGCGGTGTTTTTGCGGTTATGCCAACCGCCTATGGCGTTTTCATACCGTGCAGAGACAGCATGGCGTTTGCAGTTGGGAAAGGACGGCAGGTTTCCGTTTTTAATTTCGGCGCAACGCATATAAAGTTCGGAAACCTTAAATATCGTGGCTACGACTTTGACATGTTTTGGCAGGGCACACTAAACGAGGCAGTGGCAGACACGGTGGAGATAATCGCAACCGGCTTCTACCTTGTGTATTTGGCAAATCGCGATTAATGCATTATAAATATGTGGCGGGCTTTGCCGTGCCTCATCTTTTTGCTGCGAAAAAGGATTTAATCAGCTCGGCACATTCTTCGGCAAGCACTCCGGCGACAACTTCGGTTTTGGGGTGGAGAGGATTGGGTGAAAGAAGCGTGTAGCCGCGTTTGGGGTCGGCAGCCCCATAAACCAAACGCCCAAGCTGCGCCCAACCCAATGCACCGGCGCACATGAAGCACGGCTCCACGGTTACATAAAGCGTGCAATCGTTTAGATATTTTCCACCAAGGTAGTTTGCTGCGGCTGTAACGGCCTGCATTTCGGCATGGGCGGTTACATCGTTAAGGGTTTCCGTAAGGTTATGTGCCCGGCCTATCACCCTGTCTTTGCAAACCACTACCGCTCCAACGGGAACTTCGTCTTCGTTCGCAGCATCGCGTGCCTCGGCAATGGCAAGGCGCATGTATTTTTCGTCATCGTTTGCTGTCATGCAGCAAAGTTAGTTGTTTTGGCGCACAACGCGTGGATTTTCGCTAATTTTGCAACCTTAAAAAGCACTTTGGGAGCAGATGGGATTTCAAACGCCAACTTATCGTGAAACCGCGCACGGCATATTGCGAATAGCCGTCCCCGCCATAGTGTCGAACATATCCGTTCCGTTGCTGTCGCTTGTCGATACAGCCATTACCGGACATCTCGGCTCGCAGGTTTATCTTGGTGCGATAGCCGTGGGAGGCATGGTTTTTAATGTGCTTTACTGGCTTATGGGCTTTATCAGGATGGGCACGAGCGGGCTTACGGCGCAGGCTTTCGGGAGAGGAGATTTGCGCGGAATGGCGTTGCAACTTTCCAGGGCGTTGTTTTTGGCTTTGGGCATTGGGTTGTTTTTTGTTTTGGTAAGCCCGTGGATGTGCCGCGTGGCGTTTGCGTTGGTAAATTGTCCCGATGGGGTTGAAGAGCCTGCCGTTGCTTATTTTAGGATATGCATACTCGGTGCGCCGGCGGTGCTTGGAATTTATGCTTTCTCGGGCTGGTTTCTCGGTACGCAGAACTCCGTGTTTCCCATGTTGGTTGCCATTGTGCAGAATGTGGCTAACCTTGCGGCGAGTTTGCTGTTTGTTTATGTTTTAGGTATGAAGGTAGAGGGCGTGGCTGCCGGAACGGTTGTAGGGCAATACGTAGGCTTTGTGCTTAGTTGCGTTGTGTTTCGTGCAAGGTGCCATGCCGCTTTGCCAAGGGTTGGGGTGGCTGAAATAATGAACCGTATTGCGCTTGCCGGGTTCTTCAACATAAATCGCGATATATTTCTCCGCACACTTCTAAATGTTGCGGTTATGTCGTGGTTTACCATTAGCGGCGCAAGGATGAATGCCACAGTTCTCGCCGCCAATGCCTTGCTGATGCAGTTGTTTGTTATTTTTTCGTATATAAGCGACGGACTTGCCTTTTCGGCAGAAGCTTTGTCGGGCAGGTATGTCGGTGCGCGCAATTCCTTGGATTTTTCAAGGATGATAAAGGTTTCGGCGATAATGTGCGCCGTTGCCGCGCTGCTGTTCTCTTGTGTGTATGTTGCGGGCGGCAGGGGCTTTTTGTTGTTGCTCACCGACGATGGGGCAACGGTTGCGGCGGCGGTTGAGTTTCTGCCTTTCGCGGCGGCGATACCTGTTGTGTCTGTGGCTGCCTTTCTGCTTGACGGTGTGTTTGTGGGGGCTACTGCGTCAAGGTTCATGCTGCTGTCGGCGATTGTTTCATCGGCGGTTTTCTTTGGTGTGTTTTTCATTTTAAGAGACGTAATGGGAAACTACGCCCTTTGGACGGCTTTCCTGTCCTTTCTTGCCATGCGTTCGCTTGTTATGATGGTTTTGTTTCGCCCGATGAGGCGGCGCGCTTTCGGAGTGGTGTAAAAAAATGCCGCAGCCCATACAACGCTGCGGCATTTTGCTGTGATTGTTATTTGCCTTGCGGAAATGCGGATATTCTAAGTCGCGCCGCTCCCATGGGTATAAGTTCTATGTCGTATTTCTCGCTGCTTTGGGCGGCGCATGTGTCGGGAAGCGGGGCGCACAGCCCGTATTTGTCAATGTCCCAGCTTGGGATTTTCCTGCCTTTTGCCTTGAACACCAAGGGAACGTCCGTAGAGACAAAGGGGTTTGTGTTTTCTTTCACGCTTTCCTTTTTCACAAGCTTTACAGGCTCGTCAATACAAAGGGCGTAGTTCCAGTCGGATGCGGGGTATATAAGCCACGTGGGCCATTTTGTCGTGTCGGCTCCCTTTTGCCATTTCGAATCGCCTATTGCCGTTTTGTCGCTTTCCTTTTTTTCGTTCTTTTCGTCTATTCGCAGTGAAAGGGTGAGCGGACCGTAGTCCACGCTCACCGAGTTTTGGTTTGTGGGCCAGCGGCGCAGACTTATGCTCATTGGAAAGTTGAGTTCCACGCGGTCGCCGTTTTTCCATTCGCGCTCAATCCGCAGGTATTTGCCGCTTTCGAGGTTGCACTCCACGGCTTGGCCGTTTATGCTTGCCGTGGCATTGTGCGTCCACGATGGCACTCTCACGTAGAGCGGGAACGACACTTTTTTCTTGGTTGACACGATGAGCTTTATATTACTGTCGAACGGATATCCGGTTTCCTCGGTCAGGGTTATTTCGCGCCCCTCGCTGCCCACTTTTGCCGTAGTCTCGCACGCGCCGAAAAGCACGGTGGCAAGTCCGCCGTCGTTGGTGGCGAGCACAAGGTGTTGCGCATAGTATGGCCAGCCGAATCCGTGGTTGTGTTGGCAGCAGCGGCTGCTGAACGGGTTCATGGCCAGAAACGGACCTTCGTTCTGTATTCCCGGGCTGTGGTTTTTATCGTCGCTCACAACCATGTTGGCGCAGGTTAGATAGCGCAGGGCTTTGTAGTCGGGGCTGAATGCGGCGGGAAAACTGTTGAACGCCACGTCCTCGCAGTTTTCCGCCCAACAGGGGTCGCCGGTTGTGAGCAGGAGTATCTCGTCTGTGGCCATTTGCTCGGCAAAGCCGCAGGTTTCCGTGCCTTGTCGCGGGTCGATGTATCCCATACGGGCGTTTTCATCGGCGGCGAACATCCCGCCGGGCATCTGTCCGAATATGCGCCTCACGAGTTGCTGGTCGTTGTATGTGGCGCGGAGCAGCGAACTGTCTTTCTTGAACAGGAAATATTCCGCCGGCTCCCTCACGCCCTGCGCTATGTTCACGTTGTGCCAGTTGGGCAGGTTTTGCGCCTGTGTCCAGTCGGCCGTGCAGCGGTGCAGCTTGTCGGCGAGTTTAAGAAGCTCGCTGTCGCCGGTGCGGTTGTAGAGCCACACCACACTCCACAGGTTGTCTCCGCCGCGTGAGTTCTCCCAGTATTTGCGCAGGAACTTGTCGTCGGGCACAGTGAGCTGGTAGTGGAAGTATTTGGTCATGAAGTCGATTACGCGCTTGTCGCCGCTGTATTCGTAGTAGTCCTGCAACAGCCACAGCACAATCATGTTCGCCCAATAATGGTCAAGCCCTTCCTCCTCTGGACCGAAGTCGCCGTTGGCTTTCTGGCTTTTCAGCATTGCGTCAATCCACAGCCGGCTCTCCTTCTGCATCTCCTTGCGCCCCAGAATCCATGCCATGCTCGAATAGCCGCGCAACCAGTAGGGCACTTCCTCCCAGCCCCATTTGCCGCCGGAGCAAAGCCATGCGTTGTCGTCCTTCTGAAGCCACGCGCTTATTTCGCCAAGATGCCCGCAAAGACCGTCGGCCTGCAGGTTGAGCTGCGTGAGAATCCATCCCTGCGGCTTTATGCTGCCGGTAGGCAGTTTTATGAATGACACCTGCACAAGCGGCACTTTGTTGGCAGGGTAGTGGGGTGATGCTGCCGTAATTTCGGGGCGTACTACGGTTCTCACGCTTTCTGCGCTTGCCGTTGCGGCGGAGAGCGAGCCGAGCAGCGCGAATGCGCCGATAACGGATTTCAGTTTGTTGGCTTTGGTCATGGCTGATGTCAGGGTTTTAGTGGTTTTAATATTGCAAATATAAGTCTTTTTGCGCGAATGCTTCCACGGAGTGTTGTTTTTGTCTCATTTGCGGTGGGAGCATGGCAGTGTGCTTCTCTCGGCATCCCACGGCGAAAGTCCATCCCCAAACCAAAAATTTCGAAAAATGCTGAAAATCAAAAATATATACTGTTTTGAAGTGTTTTTGTAAGTTGTTGGAAAATAGGAATTTGGAAGTGACGAAAAAAGGTCTGATGTAGAAAAAATTATGTCTGATATAATTTTTTCTATGTCCTATGTAGTTTTTCCTACATCAAATGTAATTTTCATGGCTTTTGTTTTGCGCCATTTGTAGGGGCGTATGGCATACGCCCTGTACGCCACCGCTTGAACCGCACCGCAAACCTCCGCTGCGACATTGCAAATCGGCACACTTCAGGGCGTATGCAATACGCCCCTACAAGCGGTGCAATTTGTTGAATGATTGGCTGCTGTGTATTCGTATGGTATTGCGCACGCTCACTTTCCGCCACACGAACCGCACAAATCAATGCCGCTCCACGGATTGTTGACTCTTAAATGTCGCCAAGCGGCGGAATGGGCCGGCTTTGCTTTTCCTCCTCGAGCAGCTCGTGATAGAACGCCGCCTTTGCCGTGCTGTAATATGGCACAAGCCACAGAAAGCCGATGCCGAAGGTGAGAAGCGACAAAAGCCACCATCCTATGAAACTGAGCGAGAACAGGAAGAAGTCGAGCTTATGGCCGTACATCAGCTTTGAGCTGCGCGTTATCGCCGCATCGTAGCTCAAACCGGGTTCGTCGTTCAGCACGAAGATAGTCATTGTGTAGGATATGCCCTTTATTATTCCGGGTATTACAAAAAGCAGACTCCACAACACGGTGTATATCCCCTGTATGAGCAGTGTGAGGAACACCCTGCCGAAATCCCTGTATCCGTCGAAAAGGTTTGATATCTTGACCCGTTCGCTACATCCGCGAAAGGCATTGAGGAACAGAAGCCCGAAACCGTATGAAAGCGGGATGAGGGCAAGGGTGGCAACAAGCCCCCAGACGCTATAAAGCAGGTCGCTGTACCTTGGGTCGCCTCCTGTAACTATGGAAACAACTATGGTTATCGCGTAGAACACGAATGTAAGCCCCACGTATTGCCCCCAGTTGCCGTCAAGCACTCTGATGGCGGAGTTTTTTATTTCACTGAAACTTTTCATGGCATATGAATTTTTATTTGTTTTCTCAGTCGAGCACCGTTACCCAATTGTGCGTGTCGGGCTCTTCGCCAAGCTGTATAGCGCGCAGTGTGTGGTAGAGTTTCGTGCTCCAAGGCCCGGGCTTTCCGTCCTTGCTTATAACATAGCTCTTGCCCCGCTCGAGGTCGTCGATTTTCTCTATCGGACTGATTACGGCGGCAGTGCCGCAAGCCCCCGCCTCCTCGAACGTGTCGAGCTCCTCCTCGGGAACAGGGCGTACTTCAACCTTCATGCCAAGGTCTTTGGCGAGTTGCTGCAAACTGTTGTTGGTTATTGAGGGCAAAATTGAGGTTGACTTCGGCGTTATGTATGTGTTGTTCTTTATGCCGAAGAAGTTTGCCGCTCCGCACTCGTCGATGTATTTCTTTTCCTTTGCGTCAAGATAGAATTCGCAGGAATATCCCTTTTCGTGGGCGATGTTGTTTGCCACAAGGCTCGCCGCATAGTTACCGCCGACTTTGTATCGTCCCGTGCCCAGCGGGGCGGCGCGGTCGTATTCGCGTATGATTACATAGTTTGAGCTTGCGAACCCGCCCTTGAAGTAAGGTCCTACCGGGGTTACAAAAATAATCAGCATGTATTCGCTGGCCGGATGCACGCCTACCTGCGCACTCGTGCCGATGAGCAGAGGCCTTATATATAATGAGGCATCATGACCATAAGGCGGCACAAATTCGCGGTTTAGCTTAACGACCTTCACCACCATTCTCTCGAACAGGTCTGTCGGCACTTCGGGCATCATTATACCGCGACAGGTGTTTTGCAGGCGCTCGGCGTTGGCCCTCATTCTGAAAATCCTCACCTTGCCGTCCTTGCAGCCGTGGGCCTTCAACCCCTCGAAAGCCTCCTGGCCGTAGTGCAGGCAGGTGGCCGCCATGTGTATATTGAGCGTTGTTTCTGACGAAACCTCGATTTCACCCCATTTGCCGTTGCGGTAGCGGCAGCGCACATTGTAGTTTGTGGGGATGTAGCCGAATTTCAAATTCTCCCAATCGATATTTTCCATTTTGTGCATGATTTTTTCCCGTTGTCTATTCAACCACAAAGTTACGGAAAATCCCGCTACCGAAAGCACGTATCGTGCAGTCTGGCTACAAATTGCATACAAAAGTTGTCATAGAAGCGGAGGTTGCATGAAAAATGCAATGCGTACAATGCAGGAGTCCACTTATGAGTAAGGGTTTTTTACAGGCATGTAAAAAAACTTGCAAAATTCCCGCATATTTTTTGCGGTTATAGAATAAAAGAGTAATTTTGTTCGTGCAAACAGAATATAGTGCTTAAACAGAGATTTAATCAATAACTTAAAACAAATTAATCGTAAAACAAAATCATTAAAGATGGAAACAACAGTTAAGTCTCCAAAGGCTGCTCCAAAGCCTAAGGCAACAAAAAACGCAGGATTCAAAGGCGTGAAGGCTGCGTGGCTTGTGCTCGTAGTTTGCTTCGTAATAGCATTCTGCTTCTACAAATTCGTTCTTGGCGCTCCTGACAACTTCCAAGGTGGAGACCCCGCAAACCAGCCTATACAGGGCAACCTGCTCGGCACAATGTACAAGGGCGGTTTCATGGTGCCTATCATTCTTACCTGCCTTCTTGCAGACTTCGCGCTCATCATTGAACGCTACTTCGCACTTCGCACCGCTTTCGGCAAGACAAGCCTCGTTAAGTTCGTGGCAGGAATCAAGAATGCTCTCGCAGCCAACGACCTGGTAAAGGCGCAGAAACTTTGCGACCAGCAGAGAGGTTCTGTTGCGAATGTGGTTTCCGCAACATTGCGCAAATACAAGGAAATGGAAGAAAACACTACGCTCACCAAAGAGCAGAAAGTGCTCGCAATCCAGAAAGAGCTTGAAGAAAGCACCGCATTGGAGATGCCTATGCTTCAGCAAAACCTCCCCATACTTGCAACCCTCACAACCCTTGGTACTCTTTTCGGACTTTTCGGAACCGTTATGGGTATGATCCGTTCGTTCGCATCTCTTGCAGGTGAAGGCGGAACCGACTCAGCCATGCTTTCCGTAGGTATTTCCGAGGCTCTTGTGAACACCGCATCTGGTATCGCAACCGCAGCCTTCGCACTTATGGGCTACAACTACTACACCAACAAGATCGACAAACTTACGTTCAGCCTCGACGAAGTAGGCTTTACAATCGTACAGACTTTCTCGGCTACTCACTAATCAACAAACAAGAAAGGTTAAATCATGGGACGTTTTAAATTAAAGAAACAAGATGTCTACATAGACATGACTGCTATGAGCGACGTCACTGTCCTTCTGCTTACCTTCTTTATGTTGACTTCTACTTTCATCAAACCCGAACCCGTAAAGGTTAACACCCCAGGCTCAGTATCGGATATAAAAATTCCGGAATCAAACATCATAACTATCTTGGTGGAGAAAAATGGAAAAATATTCCTCTCCATGGACAAGAAAGGCGATTTGATGTCGGTTCTCGACGAAATGCAGGAAAAATACGGAGTGTCTTTCGATGCAGCGCAAAAGAAGAACTTCGGACTTCTGCCCGCATTCGGCATGCCTTTCGGACAGCTGCCGGGCTTCCTTAAAGAGGATGCCGAAACACAGACAGCCTACCTGAAAAGCGAGCAGAACCCCGGAATTCCGTGCGACAGCCTGCACAACGAGTTTAAGGACTGGATACAGTGCGCACGCGACGTGAACCCCGACTTGCGCATTGCCATCAAGGCTGATGCAAAGGCTCCTTACAAAGTGATTAAAACAGTGATGAACTCTCTTCAGGATATCAAGGAGAACCGTTACAATCTTATAACGGCCTTGAAAACCGAAGAATAATTATAGATGTTATGGCAAAATTAGGTAGCAGCAAGCAGAAAAAATTTAGTTGCCGCATAGACTTTACGCCTATGGTGGACATGAACATGTTGCTGATATGCTTCTTCATGCTCTGTACATCTATGATTAAGCCACAGACTATGGAGATCAATATGCCTTCAAACAAGGAAGACATAAAAGAAGATCAGCGTAACCAGGTTAAAGCTTCGGAAGCTGTAACGATACTTATGGACAAGGACAACAAGGTTTACTATTATGAGGGTATTCCGCAAATCAATACATTGAAGGAAACCTCGTATGGTAAAGATGGTCTGCGTGCGTTCCTACAGCGCCGCAACGCCGTTGCCCTCAACAAAGTTAACAAGCTCAAGGAAGAACGAATCAAGAACGCCAGCTCTGATCCGCGCGTAATGGCAAAGCAGGATGAAATTTTCCGCAAGCAACTCACGGAGATAAAGAGTGAAAAGGGCGTACCAAATGTTATTATCAAGGCCACAGACGATGCTTTGTACGAGAACCTGATAAATGTTCTTGACGAAATGCAGATTTGCGGTATAGGTAAATATGTGATAGACAAAATCAGCGACTTCGACAAGAAGATGATACAGCACTACAAGAGCGAGCATCCTGAAAGTGCGGCATCTTCCAATGCGGCTGGCGCGAAATAAAAACAACTAATTAGCGAAGTATATTATGGCAAAAATGGATTTGACATCAAAATCATGGTGCGAGATGGTGTTTGCCGGTCGCAACCAGTCCTACGGAGCTTATCAGTTGCGCGCTGAGCTGGGAAAACGTAACCAGATAGCATTGCTGGTTGTTGTGGCTCTCATTGTGGCTGGACTTTTGGTGCCGCTATTCCTCAAATTGGTAATTCCTAAGAAACAGGATGAAACAATTACCGAGGTAACAAACTTCTCGCGCCTTAAAGAGGCTGAGGTTAAGGACCAGCACATAAAGAAAGTGCAACCCAAGGAGCAGAAGCAGGAAGTGCAGCGCATAAAGAGTTCAATCAAGTTCACAGCCCCCGTCATCAAGGAGGACAACCAGGTTAACGAGGCGGACGAGATGAAGTCTCAGGAAGCTCTTGGAAAGTCGCAGCTTGCAATTTCCATCGCCGACGTTAAGGGTAACGATGAACTGCACGGTCAAGACGTAGCCGACCTCAAGGAAGTGTTCACTTCGAAAAAGGAGGAAACAAAGGTTTACACCGTGGTTGAGCAGATGCCTTCGTTCCCGGGAGGTGAGGAAGCACTTTTGAGATACATCGGCTCGCACATCAAGTATCCCTCGGTTGCTCTGGAACAGGGCATTCAAGGTTTGGTTATGCTGCGTTTCGTTGTAAACCCCGATGGTCATGTGGGTGAAGTTCAGGTTCTCAAGAGCCTTGATCCCTATTGCGACCGCGAGGCAAAACGTGTGGTTCAAAGCTTGCCTAAGTTCATCCCCGGTAAGCAACAGGGACGTGCGGTTGCCGTATGGTACACCTGCCCTGTGCGCTTCCAGATTGAATAATTACGGCAATATGTGCAAGAACATGAAAAATCCGCTTGTGTACAACAACATTCGGACTTGAAGTTCCGGCACAGCATAAACATTATAATAAAAGCCGGCTCGTTTGCGAGTTGGCTTTTATTTTTCAAAAAGCCGAGTGCGGCGCACAGCGCACTTGTCGCTTTAATTTCAAACACGAATATAAGAGATATGCTATTATGAAAAGAGTGATATTTGTTGCGGTTTCGGTGTCTGCCCTGTTGGCGCTTGCATCCTGCGGCGGCGAAAAAAAGCCGCAGGGAGACCCTGACTTGATAACAGTGGCTATCGATGAGACATTCAAGCCCGTAATGGAGGAGGAAATGCACCAGTTCAACCTGCAATATCCCGAGGCTACGTTCAAGCAATACTATTGCAGCGAGTCGCAGGCATTGCAGATGTTTCTTGACGACAGCGTGCGCTCGTGCCTTGCCACTCGCCAACTATCCGACAAGGAAAAGGAGCTGCTTCAGAACCGCAGCCTTAACGTTATGACCGAGCGCATAGCAACAGATGCCATAGCACTTATTGTAAACCGTTCCAACCCCGACACGCTGATATCCACCAACGATGTATATCGCATTGTAACCGGGCAGGTAACGCGCTGGGAGCAAATAAAGTATGCACGCCAGAGCGGTGAGATACAGCTTGTGTTCGACAACACACAGTCATCAACCGTGCGCTATGTCGAAGATTCCATATGCGGCGGCAAGGCTCTGAAAGGGAATGTATATGCGCAAAAGTCGAATGAGGATGTAATAGACTACATCATTTCAAACCCTAAGGCAATAGGCATTATAGGCGTTGACTGGCTGCGCAATGAGAGCGACACCACAAACCTTTCGTTCCTGCCAAAAATCCGCGTTATGAGTGTAAGCAACTCGTCCGTTCCCGAAGTCGACAACAGCTACAAGCCCTTCCAGGCATACATAGCCCTGGGCAACTACCCATACGTGCGGGCGGTTTACTACATGACCACAGACCCTCTGATGCAGGGAAAGGCCCGCTATTTCTACCATTTCCTTGCCGAACAGAAAGGGCAGCTTATTATAACCAAGTCTTCCCAGCTCCTGCCGTGGATGCAGGTGCAGTTCAAGGAGGTGAATATAAAATAAAACAACATACTTTATTGGTAAAAGGAGATGCTCTAACGCAATTCCGTAATCCGCATTGCAACCCTGCATTGCGGATTTTTCGTTCCGAAAACCACGATATTCATCCGCCTCATCAAGGGCGTTTTTCAAAATATCCGGCGTAGCACAACAGACAAAAGCGTTGCCGTGGGATGGCAAAGATCTCGCAAACATGCCTTTTGGTGATAAGGTTTTGATATACAAATCCTTGTGGTAATTGTCCGTTCTGCTTTTAACGATGTGGTTTTCAGTATGTTGTATGTGGTACAAAAAATGTCTGATGTGGTTTTTTTTACATCAGACATTTTTTTTCCTACATCGGACGTGGTTTTTTCCATGTCCCATACAATTTCCGGGGTGTTTTGGGAAAAGCAGACGGTTTGCGTTTTGCGCCGTTTGTAGGGGCGTGTTGCATACGCCCTGTACGCCACCGTTCAAACCGTGTTCGCGAAATAACAAACCGATGCAATTTTGGCGTATGCAATACGCCAAAATGGAGGCACAATTCTTAGATTTACAGTGATTTGTACGCTTGGGAAATAAACGGCCTTGTATGCTCCTGAATTTCGGTTTACTTGTAAAACTCTTTCAGCTTTACATATTCCCCTGCAAACCATTCCGCCTCGCCCGGGTCGGCGGCTTTGTTCATTTTTTTTGCGGGAACTCCCGCCCAAATCTCGTGTGCGCCTACTTTTGTTTTGCCAAGAACCACCGCTCCTGCTGCCACAACCGCGCCCTCGCCTATTTCCGCCCCATCGAGCACCACGGCGTTCATGCCTATAAGCGCGCCTTTTCGCACGGTGCAGGCGTGTACTATCGCGCCATGGCCAAGCGTAACATCGTCCTCCAACACCACGGGAAAACCTCCCGCCTGGTGAATGCAGGCGTTGTCTTGCACGTTCACGCGGTTGCCCATCCTCACGCCGTCAACGTCGGCGCGTATCACTGCCGAGAACCAAACGCTGCAATCATCGCCCATGGTAATGTCGCCAATGAGCGTGGCGTTTTCCGAAAAATAGCAGTTTTTCCCCCATTTGGGGCTTTTATCCTTGAATTCCTTAATAAGAGCCATAATGTATTGTTGTTTTATTTGTGTGCAAAGGTATGAATTTGCTCTCTTAGGGCAAAATCAATAATGTATTATGGATAAGGTGCTGAAAAAAGAAACAGGGCTTCGTTTGTGAAGCCCTGTTTGTGATCCGCTTGGGGTTCGAACCCAAGACCCCAACATTAAAAGTGTTGTGCTCTACCAACTGAGCTAGCGGATCGACCGTTGTCTGCCGTTAAGCGAGTGCAAAAATACGTAGTTATTTTAAACCTACCAAATTTTTGCCGTGGTAATTTGCATATGTGCCGTTTTATTCAAATTTCGGGCGTGCTTACCGCTTTTTTTTGCGCCTTTTCGCGTTTTTCCCTGCGTTTGGCTTCGCGTTCGACCTCGCTGTCGAGCGGGTCGTCAACCACGTAGTGGCGGTAATAGGATATCAGAATTTGTGTGAGCGGCAGCGCGACAATCAGTCCTATTATCCCCAGCAGGTATCCCCAAACCGTTAGAGATAGCAGCACCACGGCGGGGCGCAATCCGAGAATTTTGCCCATTATGTGGGGTGTGATAATGGAGTCCTGCAATACTTGTACCACACAATACACTGCCACAACGCCCAGCATAAGCATCCAGAAGTTTCTGCCCGTGTCAGCCGAGCACAGTATGGCAAGCAGTGTTGCGGGAAAGAAGCCCAGCAGCTGCACGTATGGTATGAAGCTTATCAGTCCTATGAAAACTCCCAATCCCACCGGCATTGGCAGACCTATTATCATGAAGCCGGCTGAAAACAACACGCAGTTGGCCAGGGCTATCAGCGCCTGGCCGCGAAAGTATCCGCTCATGCCGTTGTCAATGTCGCCAATAACCTTTTTCGCCATATTTCTGCGGTTTTTAGGCACGAATCTTATCCATCCTTTCTTTACGCGGTCGTAGTCGTTGAGCATGAAAACAAGGTAGAGCAGTGCCATGAGCGACGACACAATGCTTATTACCACGTTGGCGGTTGAGAGCAGCATGCTCCAAACCTTTGGCAGGGTTTCTTTAAGCCCCGCGAGCAGATTTTTTTCGTTGAGCAGTCTCTCAAGTTTCAACTTGTCTGAGTTGTCCTCAATAAATTTCTGCACCACTTTGGGCACACTGTCTGCTCCCGCGCCCCCGGAAATGTATGCTATCGCCACGTCTTTTAGATGGAGCAATTCATCGACCATTGCGGGAATAAAGAAATAGAGCAGTGTGGATATTGCACCTATTACAATCGTAAGGGTAACAAAAATGCTCAACATTCTGAAATGCAGGTGGCACTTGTATTGAAAGAAACTCACCAGCGGAAAAAGCATATATGCCAACGCCCATGCCACTACAAACGGCAGAAGCACCGGACTAAGGTAACTGATGAGAAAACATGATGCAACCACCACAACAACGAAAATGAGACCGCGCACAAAGCGGTCGAAATTAATTTCTTTTGCAAACATGAGCACTGCATTTGGTTATTCGCTTCAAAGTTAAGACTTCTTTTTCCAATGTCGGGGCGTTTGCGGCATTTTAACTTAAAAACGCCATGCGGTTTCACCATAAACGCTGCAAACCATTCTCGGGCGTATGCGTAAACGGGTTTGCAGCCTACACGTCTGCGGTTTTGTGAAAACAAGAGCGGGAAATAAAAAAACCATGTCCTATGTAGAAAAAATTATGTCTGATATAATTCAAACTACATCAGACCTTTTTTGCACCACTTTCAACCAACAGTAAAACAAATGCTTACATGGCGTGCTTGCAAAAGAGAAAAGCAGATGTGAATCAGGTGCTTGGGCGCGCATTTGCGTTTCCCGCCTTATGGCGTGAAAAAACATAAAGCCGCAGCCTTGGCGAAATTGCCAAGGTTGCGGCTTTGAATTGCTTTAATGCGCTGTTTTTATTACGTTTTTACGGTTAGGGTGTGATGGCTTAGGCTTGTGGCGGTTTTACCCTATCCACCTCGTAATCGTTTCGGCTTGGCAGCGCGTCAGTAAACGTTGCCCTTTGGTGTATCCCTTTCTTGTCAGCCGTTTTTTCAGTTCCCCATCCCCGTTAATCCAGCGCCGCAGGCGCTGAGTGGCACTTCGCGGCGGAGTTTCGGGAAACAGCGTGGCAGCAAGTTCGCATACTTTAATCGCCCTCATAGCAAATCCTCCCTTCCTGCGGCAAAGTTTGCGAACCATTCCGCGTTGTCCCTCCAAAACAGTCGCGCGTATCGCGGTGCCGTGCCTGTGTCGGCAGGCTTTGCCGGTTTCTCCCCATAGCGTGCCACGCTTACTTTTCCGCCGGCCTCCACCTTTACGGTATGCCTGTTCTCAAAAGTTCCGGCGGTTATAATGGCATCTCCGCTGCGCTCAAGTGTTATCGAGTCTTGTGCATATCGCGCTGGTGTCAGCTCATCGGCCAATGCAAGTAGGTATGTAAGTTTCAGGCGTTCGCATACGTGTTGCGGCAATGTGGGGCTTTGCGATGTTAGCGACATGAGTTTGAGGTCGCACCCGAGGTTCTCGGCGTATGCAATGCCATACAGGCAACGCGCCTCGCGCAGCATGAACAGCTCGCGGCGATTGTCGGCGGCAAATTCGTTTACGGCGGCGTTGTATTGCGCATTGGCGCGCAATAGCGGGCCGACAGGTTCTTGCAATGATAGCATACTGAGCCTGAACGAACCGCGCAAGTCGCTTACTCTAACCAAGCCGCCTGTGGCGGAAATGGTTACGCGGTAGGCCAAAGCCGACGGATAGTAGCTCTTGTAGAGCCTGAAGATAGAACTTAGTTTCATGGTAGATTGGTTTTTTGATTTGGTTGTTTTTTTGTTGCTTTGCAAAAGGCATTGTTTCCGGATATGTGTATCTTTGTCGAACGACGGTGCAAAGATATCCCGCCAAAACCCGAAAATGTCGGAATGGCAAAGAAAAGGCGAAAATATTTTCCGTGGCGGGATGGTTTAAATAAAAATGCAATAAGGTAATGGGCAGGAATAAGGCAATATGGCTTGCAAAACTTTTGTTCCGGCGCGGGCAACTGTCTCGCGAGGAGATACTTGCCGCGTGGGCAGCGTGCGACGAGAAAGCGCAGCCCATGGCTTCTTCAACATTCTACGATAACCGCCACTTGTTGTGGGAACGCTACGGCATAAGCATACGCGTTGACCGCGGGCTTTACAGTCTGGATTTGCGCGAAGGCAGAGAGCAGGAGTTCCTGCGCCAGCTTTTCAGCGGCGAGGACTGCAATGACGGCGCACCCATAATGCGCGAGCCGCGTCCTGCGGGTTATGTCCACATTGCCGCCGTTTCGCGGGCAATGGACAGGCGCACCTGTTTGGAGGCCGTTTACTCGCCGTTCGACAAGCCGCAATATAAAATGCTTCTCGCCCCCTACTGCCTGCGCACATTTCGCGGACGTTGCTATGTGGTGGGATTTTCATCTGTCCACCGCGAAGTGCGCACGTTTGCCCTCGACCGCATGTCGTCTCTTGCACCCACGCCAAAGCCTTTCCCCACGCTGCGCGGTTTGACGCCAAGCGCTATTTCGCATACAGTTTCGGAGTTTACGGCGGCGAGGAACAAAGCCCCGAACACATAGTGATAGAGGCCGATGCAAGGAACGCGGCTTTTTTGAGAACACTTCCGCTGCACGTCTCGCAAACGGAAAAGCCTTTGGAGAACGGTGGGAAATACGTGTGCCGCTTTGAACTCGACGTGTGCGTGTCTGCCGACTTTGTGCACGAGCTGCTTTATCACGGCGCAGGCATAAGAGTGGCAGCCCCCGCGCACCTGCGCCGTGAAATCATTGCGGCGGCCAATGGAATGCTGGAGGCGTATTCGGAATGAGCCGCAGCATAATTTTAGTTGGCAGGCTAAGGGCTTATTGTACGAAAAACCTTTACGGATTCGCAGAATCTTATTATATTTGCACCTGCGGAATTTGCGTCTCTCGCAGAAGATCTATGTTTGATTATGATAAATCGTGATTTAATACGAATTAAAGTCGTTCAATTAGTGTATTCTTATTACCAGAACCCCGACAAGTCTGCGGCGTCGGTAGAGAAAGAACTTTTGTTCAGCCTCTCAAAGTCATACGACATGTACCGCTACCTTCTGATGCTTGTAGGGAAGGTCTATGAATACGGTGTGCGAGATATAGAGGTGCAGCGCGCCCGCGCCAACCGTCTTCATCTGGATGTGGAGATAGACACCCGCTATGCCGACAACCGGTTTGCAAAGCAGTTGGTGAGCAACAAGGCTCTGTGTTCGTTTGCCAACAACGCCGGGGCAGACATAATGGACGAAACACTTGTTAGAAAACTCTATAAAGCGGTGAAGGAAAGCGATGCTTACCGCGAATACATGAGTTTGAAGAACCCCGAGTATGCCGATGACCGCACTTTTTGGCGCAGGGCTTATAAAGCTTGCTTCGTTCCATGTGAAGACATTGACACGCTGTTTGAGGAAAAAAGCCTTTACTGGAATGACGACCGCGAAATTGTTGACACCTTTGTTATAAAGACAATAAAACGTTTCAAAGAGGAAAACGGTGAGGACCAACCGCTGCTTCCGGAATACGATAGCGATGAAGACCGCGAATTTGCAATTACGCTTATGCACAACACGCTTGCGCACGAAGACGAGTATCGCTCGCTGATACGCGACAACGCAAGAAATTGGAAAATCTCGCGAATGGCACTTATGGACGTGGTAATAATGCAGACTGCTCTTGCCGAAATAATGTCGTTCCCCACCATACCGACGGCTGTTTCGATAAACGAATATCTCAACCTCGCCAAGGTTTACAGCACTCCCAAGAGCCATATATACATTAACGGTTTGCTCGACTTTGTGGTAAAGAAACTGCGTGCCGAGGGCGTGATAATGAAATGAAGAAGTAGGGCCTGCCGCGATAATACAAAACACAATTTATATTATTAACAACAAACAATAAACAGAAAAGACAATGAATCACTTTGTTTCAATTCTTGCAGCAGCTCCTCAGGGGGGCGGTTTCGATGCGACGTTTCTGATAATGATTGTTGCCATTTTCGCAATCATGTATTTCTTCATGATACGCCCGCAACAAAAAAAGCAGAAAGAAATACAGAAGTTCCGTAACTCTCTTGAGCCGGGAATGGAAGTTGTAACCTATGGGGGTGTGCATGGCACAATCAAGGAGATAGACGACACCAAGAACGTAGTGGTACTTGAAATTGCCCGCGACGTTAAGGTTAAGGTTGAAAAGACCCACATATTCGCAAACGCAGCGGCCACACAGCAGGTGCGCTGAATTTATCGCCGGCGGCAAAGCGCGGGCGTTTTAGACGTAAGGCAACCCGCGCCCTGCACGGACTATGAACCGGGCGGGGCGCTTCATTAAATGCACATGAAGGGCGGAGTTACGAAAGGCAATCTCGGGCGAGTGTTTTCTAAAATACTGAACAGGCAATTTCTGAAATTCCTGTTTTTTGTGGTATTGTCAACTTGCTTTTGGCTGTTCCAGAACCTCAGTTCCTATTACGAAATGGAGTTCGAAGTGCCTGTTAATCTCGTAAACGTGCCCGAGAAAGTGGTTATAACCACTCCGCCACAGCCATCGCTGCGTGTGGTGTTGAGAGACCACGGTTCCACACTTTTGCAATACCGTTATTTCACAAACTTTTCGCCGATTAAGATAGACTTTTCGCAATACGAAGTAAGTGGCGGCCATGTAACTATACTCACCCGCGAGCTTATGAAGCAGGTTACCCGTCAGCTTTCATCGTCAACGCGTTTGGTTTCTTACCGTCCCGATACCATAGATTATTATTTCAACTATGGCGCATACAAAAGGCTTCCCATAAGGTTTCTTGGAAGAGTGGGCACGGACGGGCAGATGAGGGTGTCGGGCGTGTCGGTCATTCCCGATTCCGTAAGTGTTTATGCGCTTGAAAACGTGCTCGACACAATGACTGCCGCATATACCACCGCGTTTGAAATTTCGGGGTTGAGGCGCGACACGGCTCTCGTGGTACCAATACACGGGGTGAGAGGAGCAAAATTCGTACCCTCGCAGGTAAAGGCAAAGGTGTATGTTGACATTATTACCGAAAAAACCGTGCAGGTGCCTGTTGAGATGGTGAATTTCCCTGCAACAAAGGTTTTGCGCACTTTCCCGCCAAAAGTCAACGTAACGTTTCAGGTGGGGGCTTCAAAGTACAATTCGGTTAATGCGGAAAGCTTCGTAATAGTGGTTAGCTACGATGAGCTTATCAACAACGTAAGCGGAAAGTTCTCCCCGCGCCTTAAGACTCTCCCCGCCGGAGTGTCGCACGCAAGGATATCGCCGGGCGAGGTGGAGTTTGTAATAGAAGACGTGCCTTCATCGGATGGTCAGTGACGGCAGGCTTCTTGTAGGCGTAACGGGCGGCATAGGCAGCGGGAAATCGTATTTTTGCCGCATATTGGAAAGCATGGGCTTCCCCGTTTTCGACACCGACACGGCGGCGCGCAGGGAAATGCTCGAAAACGAGGGTTTGCGCCGGCGTTTGCGCAAACTCGTATCGCCTGAAATATTCAAAGACAACGGCTCGCTCAACAAACCTGTAATACGCAAATTTCTTCACACTTCGGAGCAGAACGCCGCGCGTTTTGACGCTGTGGTACACCCTTGTGTAAGGGAAGCGTGGCGCAGGTGGGCGGAAAGCCGAGAGTCGCATCTTGTGTTTATGGAATGTGCCTTGCTTTATGAGGCGCATTTTGACAACGAGGTTGATTTTTCCGTGCTCGTGTCTGCTCCTGAAGAGGTTAGAGTGGAGCGCGTAATGGAGCGCGATGGAATTCCGGCACACATGGTGAGAAAATGGATGGCTATGCAGCTGGCGGAGGACGAAAAGGCACGTCGTGCCGACTTTGTGGTGCATAACGATGGCGAGACGGATATGCGCGAAGAGGCCCGCAGACTTGTGGCGTTGCTTACTGCGGCGGCGAAAAACGAATAATGCCGTGCACTTACCAACATGGTTCGGGTATGGGTGCTTAGGGCGTATGCCTTACGCCACGACAATTGGCGCAAAACCTTAATTGTCCATCCTTTCCAAATTCCCCCGAAAACTATATTTGATGCAGGAAAGACCATGTCCTATGTAGAAAAAATTATGTCTGATATAATTCAAATTACATCAGACCTTTTTTCTGCAATTGTAAATGTCTCTAAGGCAGAAACTTATGCTGTTGCGATAAAATAAGGGCAAGTTTTTGTAAATCAACCATCTGCGTAATTTTGGCGCGTTCTTCCGCGTTTCCGGCATAATGGAAGTACGCCGTTTTTTTATCTGAACGCAAATGGTTAACTTTGCCGATATTTTACAAGCTGGCACATAAATTATGGGAAAGAACAAATTGGCGAAGTTTGCCGACATGCGCGAATATCCAAACGTTTTTGAATATCCGTTTCGTTCTCTCGAGCATGCGGAATGCCCGCTGCGCGGCAAATGGGGACCTAAGGTTTTCGGCAACGACAATCCCATAACGCTCGAACTCGGCTGCGGCAGAGGAGAGTATGCGGTGGGGCTTGCAAAGGCCCGGGTTCAAAGAAATTTCATAGGGGTAGACATAAAAGGCGCGAGAATGTGGACGGGTGCAACACAGGCGTTGGGCGATGGCGTGGAGAATGTGGCTTTTCTGCGCACCGAAATAGAGAATATCGACCGCATATTCGCTCCCGACGAGGCGGACTCCCTTTGGCTCACATTCAGCGACCCGCAGATGAAACGTGCGCAAAAACGCATGACATCCACTTATTTCCTAAACCGCTATCGCAGAATCATGAAAGACGGCGGCGTGATTAATGTGAAAACCGACAGCAATTTCCTGTTCACCTATACAAAGCATGTGGTTTCGGAAAACAACCTTCCGCTGCTGTGCATGTGCAACAACATATACGCTCCCGGTGCAGACGTTCCCGCAGAGGTAACATCGATTCAAACATATTACGAGCAGCAGTGGCGCGGCAGGGGCATTGACATCAAGTTCATAAGCTTTGCGCTGCCAAGGCAGGGGGAACTGCGTGAGCCCGATGTTGAAATACCGCTGGATTCCTATCGCAGCTATAATAGGCAGAAACGCTCATCACTCGAAACTTCCAAATAAAAACAAGCATGGCTATATATCCAAAACTTATAATGGACGCACTTGAGAAGGTGCGCTATCCCGGAACCGGCAAAAACATAGTGGAGGCCGGAATGGTGGAGGACAACATAAGGATAGACGGCAACAAGGTGTCGTTCTCCATAATCTTCCCCAAAGAAACCGACCCGTTCATAAAGTCGGTTGTGCGCTCGGCCGAAGCATCGGTCAAGGCTTATGTGAGCAAGGACCTCGATGTCGAGGTTTCTGTTAAAAAGGCGGAAGCCCCAAAGAAACAGGAGCCGGTGCTGCCGAACATAAAGAACATCATAGCCGTTTCGTCGGGCAAGGGCGGAGTGGGCAAGTCGACCGTTGCCGCCAACTTAGCCGTTTCATTGGCCATGAAAGGCTGCCGCGTGGGACTGCTCGATGCAGACATCTTCGGTCCGTCAATGCCCAAAATGTTCGGACTCGAGAACTTTCAGCCGCTCGGCGAGAACGTGAACGGCAAACAGCTCATAATCCCTGCCGAGAAGTATAACGTCAAGATGCTTTCGATAGGCTTTTTCGTAAACCCGCACACGGCCACGCTTTGGCGCGGAGCCATGGCGAGCAATGCCTTGAAGCAGCTGATTTTCGAGGCAGACTGGGGCAATCTTGACTATTTCATAATTGATACACCTCCCGGCACGAGCGACATACATCTGACGCTTTTGCAGTCAGTTCCCATTACGGGTGCGGTTATTGTGAGCACGCCGCAACATGTGGCCCTTGCCGATGCCCGCAAAGGCATTGACATGTACCGGAATGAACAAGTGAATGTGCCCATACTCGGGTTGGTGGAGAACATGGCTTGGTTTACGCCGGCCGAACTGCCCGAAAACAAGTACTACATCTTTGGCAACGGCGGCGTCAGGCGTCTTGCAGATGAAATGGGTGTGCCGGTGCTTGGCGAAATTCCCATAGTGCAGTCGGTGTGTGAAAGCGGCGACAACGGTACACCTGCGGCCGTTGACGGCGCATCGGTGGTGGGCAAAGCTTTTGCCGCACTTGCAGACAACACAGTGGCTGCCACCGAAAGGCGCAACAGAGAATTGCCACCCACAAAGCCTGTGGGAATGAGGTAAGCCCCTTATGGCGGAAAGAAAAAACAAAGGCGCGGATTTCCGCGCCTTTGTTTTTTTGTTGCTCTTTTTGCGTTATCTGTTTATGCTCACCGAGCCGGTGCCAATGTTTTGCTTGTCAGCGAATATGTCGCAGCGGTACGTTCCTGCGCTCAATGTCTCGCCAACCGGAATGTAGAGCGTAACACTCTGTTCCTCTCCCGTGTATTCTATTACCTTTGACGCGGAGAATTGCAGACTTCTGTTTTCGTAGCTGAACGACCCCGAAGGATTTACAACCGAGTTTGTTGGCTGCAAAAGGCGCACGTAAATATTGCGATTTCCTGTCGAGGCGGTTATGTTCTTCGTAATTGTGAAGTGAACCACAAAACGGCGCACGTCCTTAATTTTCTTGGCTTTTTTGTTGCGCTTGTTCTGCGCCTGCACCGATATTCCCGTTGCATCGAGCTGCGAGGCTATTGCCACCTTTTCAGAAAGATTTGCCTTCTCGCTGTTCAGACTCGAAATTCTTGTGGTTGCCTCGTTGTATTGCGCCTTAACCTGCTCGTTCTCGGATGCAAGCGCGGTGTTCATGCGTTGCAGCGAGTCAACTTGCAATATGTAGCTTCTCAAAACGGCACGCACCGTGGCGAGTTCCCTTTTAAGCCGGGTTATCTCCCTTGCGTCATCGCTTCTCACCTGTTTCAGCTCTGCAAGCAGGTTCTTCGTGCGCTGCTGCTCCTTTGTAAGCTGTTGCATGAGTGAGTCGTTCTTTATGGAGCGTTTAAGCTCGTCATACTGCAGCGCAAACTGTGTGTACTCGTTTTCCATCTCTTTTTTGTCGAGCGTGGCGAGTTGCTGCAGGTCGGCGTTGGCCTTTTTCTGCTTTTGCAGGTTGAAGAGCGTATATCCCAACCCGCCCAACAGAAGCACCACCACGACAACTGCCGGAATGATGATTTTTTTCCTGTTCATGATAAATCGTTGGTTGTACGGTATAATTTCGCGCAAAGTTAGCGGTTTTTTCAAATACCCGCAAATCCGCCGCGTTAAAAGGGAAACTCCGTGTCTTTCGGCTCGCCGGCGTGGTTGTCTGACGTGGCTTTCAAATCTTCAGACGACAGGATGCTTTTCACCTCCTCCTCGGTTTTGAGCAGGCGTTCGCGGCAGAATTTAACGAGTTGCTGCGCTCGTTTAAGTCGCTCGGTAAGGCCGTCAATGTCCATCTCGTTCTGCTCTACATGCTCCACGATGCTTTCGAGCTCGTACATCGCTTCGGCGTAAGTTAGTTTCTCCGTTTCCATATTCATTCAGTGTATAGTCATTCGGTTTCTTCCACACGGCTCACGGTTTCCCCTTTGGCAAATCGCGTGTTTATTATGTCTCCGGGCTTGAGTTGCGATGCGTCAACAACTGCTTTGCCGCCTATGGTTGTAAGCGAGAATCCCAGTTTGAACACCCTTTCCGGCCCGGCGAGCTTTATGTTCTTTTCAGCGGTGTCTATTCGTGTTTTTTGGTTTTGCAGCATTATGGTTGCGGCTCTCCTTATGCGGTCGGTGCGGCGCATTATTTCCGCGTTTTGCTGTCGCGTTGCTCCGGTTGCGAGCATTTCCATTTTTACTGCAAGCCTTTGCCGGCGTGTCTCTTCGCGTGCGCAAACATCTTTCACGGCTTGTGGTATTCGCATCAGCAGGCGGTCGAAATACAGTCTTGCAACCCGGCACAGATTTGAGAACGCCGGGTTTATTCGCGCCGCTGTGGCAGCTAATCGCTTGTTTTGTGCCGATACTACTTGCATGGTTGCCCGTTGCAGCCGCAGCGACAGTGTGCCTTGCTCTTCCAGTTCCTTTTGTGCGCACGAAACCAAGAAGTCGGCAACTGCCGTGGGTGTTTTGCATCGCGTGTTTGCCACGAGGTCTATTACCGTTTCGTCTCTTTCGTGGCCTATGCCTGTAATAACCGGCAACACGAATTGTGCTATGTTTGATGCCAGGGCGTATGACTCGAAGCCGTTCAAGTCGCTCACAGCCCCGCCGCCGCGTATTATGGCAACTGCGTCCCAGTTGTCAGCTTCGGCGGAAATGCGGTTGAGGGCTGCTATAACCGATGCTTCCACCTTGTCGCCCTGCATAATGGCGGGGAACAGCCTTATGTTAAAGCGGAAAGCCGCACCGTTTGTTTTTATGTGGTTGCAAAAGTCGCCGTAGCCTGCCGCCGTTTCGCTTGTTATCACGGCTATGCGCATAAGCGGGCGTGGCAGTTCTGTTTCTTTATTCATGTTGGCAACTCCGTCTTTCGCGAGTTGTGCCAATATTTCCTTGCGGCGGCGCACCATGTCGCCAATGGTGTATGAAGGGTCGATGTCGTTAACTACGAGCGAAAGCCCGTAACGTTCGTGGAAGTTCACCTTTACGTTTACAAGCACTTTTATACCGGCAGCGAGGGGTTGGCCTGTTTCGCGCTCAAAGCGTGCCTTGATTGCGGTGTATGTTCCTGCCCATATTATGCCGTTTGCCGAGGCAATATCCTGCCCTGCGGTGTTTTTTTCTATGAACTTGCAGTAGTAATGGCCGTTTATGTTTTGCCTGCCCTCGCTTATTTCCGCCCTCACCCAGTAGGTGTATGGCAGGGCGCGGGTTATGGCCAGCCTTATGTTTGTTGTGAGCTCGTAAAGTGATATTGCGTTGCTCATTTGCGGTTTGCCTTGTTGTATGCCTTGTAGTAGTTTGGCACCCCGTAGCCGAAAATATTGTCGGGGTATTCGTTTCGGTCGCCGCATTCGTGCAGCAGCTCTATGATTTCGGTTGGTTTGAGCTTTGGCAGTGCTTGCATCAGGCAGGCCGCCATTCCCGCCGTTATCGGCGAGGAGAACGATGTGCCGTTGGCGTAGCCTATGCGCCCGTTTGCCCTTACCACGGACGAGAATACGCCGCGTGCCGAAACATCGGGCTTAACCCTTCCATCGGCTGAAAATCCGCGCGAGGTGAACGAGGCTTGGCGGTTGGGCGTAAGCACAGCCCCTACGGTAAGTATGTTTCGGGCATCGGCCGGCACGCCTATACGTTCCCATGGGTCGTTGCCGGAATTGCCGGCGCTGTTCACAACCAATATTCCGCGTGATGCCGCAAGCGATGCGCTGCGGCTTATAAGGTGGGTTTTGCCGTCAAGTTCGTTGTATTTTACGTTCATCGTAGAGTCGTCGTATAGGTTGTAGCCCAGCGAGCTGTTCACTACATCGGCCCCCACGCTGTCGGCAAACTCCAGTGCCGCCGCCCATGTGTCCTGCTCGGCGGGGCTTTCGGTGTATGTGTCCTCGCTCACAAGCAGCCAGTATTCTGCATCGGGTGCCGTGCCCACAATGCTACCAGGCTTGTTGGCACCCATGCACGAAAGCACGTTGGTGCCGTGTTGGTTTTCGGCATAAACGCTTCGCATGGGGCGCACAAAGTTGTGCGTTCCGAGAATTTTCACGTTGTCCAAAAGTTTCACGGTGTCGGCATTGCAAAATCCGCCATCTATTACGGCTATCGTCATGCCTTTCCCGCGAAAGCCGAGGTTGTGAAGCTTTTCGCCGTTGAGCATTTTAATTTGGGCGCTTGCGTAGCCGTAGTATTCGGAAGTAAGCGCGGTTGAGTCGTTCAGAAAGTCAAAGCGCGAGGGCTCGGTAATGTCATTCTCCTTTAAGTTGAAAACTTTTTGCACCTTGCTCACAAACGGCAGCTTTGCAAGGCTTTCGAGCTTTGCGCTGTCGCCCTGTACAAGGGCCGTGTTGTTCCATTTGCTAAGGCACAGCACTTTCGCCCCCTCTTGGGCTATGCGCCTTGTGTATGCCGGGCTTACGGGCATATCGTGCTCATCGATTTTTATGCCCCATTTTGCGCGGCGTTGCAGTGCCTTATGCGATAGAAAGGCTTCGGGCTTGCCCTTGCTGTAGGGAGATTCTTTTTTGTCCTTGAAATACACGCGGTATTTATAAACGCTTTTCTGGGCGTGCGCCGCATGGGGTGTGAGCAGTAGCGGGGATACAACCGCACAGAATATTATGTTTTTTATCTTCATTGCATACGTGTTGAAAATGAAAATTGCTTATCGGGCTTCAAAGTTAGCATTTTTTGCAGAAAGCGGAAAGGACTGTGCTGGTTGCGCCTCCATTTTTTCGTTCAGGCTCACCAAATTCCCCAATACAGGAGGTTTTTCGCCATACGTTTGAAACACAATGAATTGCGCCGAAAATGCGGCTTTTTTGTAACGGTTTGTTTTTCTGATGTTTGCAAATGGCGAAAAAAGGTCTGATGTAGTCCGGATTATATCAGACATAATTTTTCCTATGTCCTATGTAGTTTTTCCCATGTCAGACATAAATTCTGCGGAGCGGGATGCGCCATGAGGTTTCTTTGGCATGAAATGCGTATATTTGTGTGAAACTAATTTTGTAATGCCATGAACATTCTCTCTGATAACAGTTTTTTTGCCGGCGTGCTGGTTGCGCTCGCCGTAGTGGCGGCTGTGCTTTTTGTCCGCTCGTTGTTGAAGTCCCGCAAAGGCGGTGATGTTCTTGTTCCTGTGGACGAAAGTCCCGCCGTGCGCAATACGGTGCGTCCCCGGCGCAGGAGCGGTCCGGCAAAGACCGTGGCCCTGATGGTTTTCGTGTGCTGTGCGGTTTTCGTTGCCTTTTCGTTGTCTCATTCCCCGGCACAGCAGGAAGAAAGTGATTACAGTCCGCTCGTTACCGATGAGTACGCGGTAACCGACAGTGGGGACACGCAGCCAACTCCGTCTTATGCCCGCAGTGAAAGGGTGGGGAAACCTTATGATTATGACGAGAGGATGGAAAAACTAAAGCGTGAAGCCCGAAAAAGCTATGGGGAACACCGCCGCAAGGCCGGTGCCGAAACGGAAACGTTTGCACGCGGGGCGGTGGAGAGCGCGGCGGAGGAAAAAGTTTACACGGTGGTGGACAAAATGCCCTCGTTCCCCGGAGGCGAGGAGGCGATGCTTGAATATATTGCCGCACATCTTGAATACCCGGCGGCATCACCCGGACAGGGAGTGCAGGGCTTGGTTATGCTGCGCTTTGTGGTGGAAGCGGACGGAAGCGTGGGAAAAGTGCAGGTTCTCAAAAAACTTGACCCGAATTGCGACCGCGAGGCGGAGCGCGTGGTGCGAAGTCTGCCAAAGTTCACCCCCGGCGTACAGGACGGGCGTGCGGTTGCCGTGTGGTACACCATCCCCATAAGGTTTCAGACAGACTGAAAAATCGGATATAGGGAAATTATGAAACGGCTTTTGTCGAAAGGGCGTAACCGGCAAAGAAAAGCGCGAAGCCAACGGCAAGGCTTATTACGAGGTATGCCGCCAGCAGCGCGAACTGCCCGTTACGCGCCATGTTGAAGTTTTCGCCCATGAAAGTGGAGAACGTTGTGAAACCTCCGCACATACCGGTTGTAAGCAGCATTCGCAGCTCGGGCGAAAGAGTGTCTGTGCGTTCGAAAATCCCGGTTAGCAGTCCGAGCACAAAGCATCCTAAAACATTTACCGCCAGTGTGCCCAGCGGAAAGTTTGCAATGTTGGCATTGGCGGTGAGGCACGAAACAAGATATCGCAACACACTGCCCGCAAATCCTCCGAGCCCAATGGCGAGTATAGTCTTTAACATGGGCTAAGGTTTGTTGTTTTCAGCCTGCGCCAGCATTCCGGCGAATATCTGTCTGAGCCGTTCCGCCTCTTCGCCCTTTGCTATGTTCTCGCTATCAATGAGCCTTGCAAACGCCTCGTTGGCACGGCAGCGCTCTGCGGCGCGTCCGGCGCGCAGCCCGCTGCGGTAGCTGTTGCTTGGCAATATGTGCCTGTCTGCTTTTCCGTCCGGCATGGTTTGTGTATCGTTGTCTTATTTAGGGCAAAATTAGCAATAATATCCGAAAACGCTTAAAAAGCGCGTGGTTTTCAAAATGCCACATTATATTAAAAAACCTGTCAAAAGGCTCATGTTAGGAATAAAATCATTATATTTGCGCACTCAAAGCGATAGTACTGCAAACATGTGTGTACCGCAAACAGAAAAAAGGTTTTTACTACAATAATAATATGAAGAAATTGTTTTTGGCAGCGTTCGCTGCTTTTGCGATGCTTGCAACTTCAAGCGTGTCGGCGCAGAAACGTTTTACCAAGCCGGCGATAACCCCCGAACTCACAGCGGATGCAGATGCCGCCCTGCAGGCCTACAAGGCAAATCCCGAAAAGATAAAGGATGCCGTGAAGCAGATGGCCAAGAAAAAAGACAGCGAGGCTCTCGCCGCCATAGGCTATTATTTCCTTGACAAAAAAGAATATGCCATGGCACAAGAAACAGCCAACCGCCTTTACAGCAAGGACGAAAAATATGTTCCCGGACTTATGCTCGCCGGCGATTTGGCCAGCCGGCAAAAAAAATGGGGCGAGGCAGTGCAGAAATACGATGAGGCTCTCAACTACGATCCCGAAATAGTCGAACTTTATTTGAAGAAAGCCGAAGTGTTTAAGAACGGCGACCCGCAGACTGCGCTTCAGGCTCTATCGGAACTAAAGAATTTTGCACCCGACCTTCCGGAAACAAACCTGGGACTTGCACAGCTTTATTACAAAACCGCCGATATTAAGGCAGCCGTGGCATCGTACAAGAAATATCTTGAAATAGAGAAAAACCCGTCTGTGTCTGTGCTTCAGGAGTATGCCATATCGCTTTTCGCCGACACCAACTATGCCGATGCTCAGAAAGTTGCCGAAAGCGCGCTGGCTAAAGACCCCAAGAACATAGCACTTAACCGCATACGCTTCTACTCGGAGGTGGAGGAAAAACAATACGACAAGGCGTTTGCCGACAAAGACAAGCTCTTTGGCCAGTACAACGACACAATATACAACTATCGCGACTATACCTACCTCGGCCGTCTGGAAAGCAACATGAAAATGGTGAAAGAAGCCATCGAACACCTTCAAAAGGCTGTTGAGATGAAAGACAAGGCAAAGAAAAGCGATATATCGCTATACAAAGACCTTTCAGATGTGTATGCCGAGGCACTCGATTACGACAACGCCATAAAATATTACAAAGCCTATGCAGACTCGACAGGCGCAGAGTTCGGGGCAATAGACCTTTTGAACCTTGGCAAAATTTACTATCAGGCTGCAAGCGATGAAGCTACACCTGCCGACAAAAAGACCGGCTACATTCAAGAAGGCGACAAGATATTTGCGCAACTTGGCGAACGCAAGAAAGATCTTTACTACGGTCCGTTCTGGAGGGCGCGTATAAACCTGCTTGTTGACCCTTCGAACGCAAACGATGCGGCAAAGGCATATTACGAAGAGGCTCTCAAACGTCTTGGCGACGGCGAAGGTAACGTTTCATACAAAAAGGAAGCAAACCGCTACCTGGCATTCTACTATATGAAGAAAGATCAAAACGACCTGTCAAAGCAGTATTGCGAAAAGACGCTTGCCCTCGACCCCAATGACAAACTAGCAAACACCATTCTAAAGCTTGTCTCAAAGTAAGAGCACAACAAATCAAAGCATAAAAAACGGCTGCCGGCACAAATCGGCAGCCGTTTTTGCGCAAACAGAAACCGAGGGCGTGCATATTGCAATTATTTCGTAATTTTGCAGCAGCATTAGGCAGCGTGCGCCATGTACAGCTGCCGCACACACATTTACGACACAGGAAAACAGAATATTTAGCGCGATGGAATGGCTGGAACAGCTTTTGGACATACACTCCTCGGCTCAGGCGGTAGTGGTGGTGTCTCTGATAGTAGCCGCAGGCATGGCGTTAGGCAAAGTGCGTGTAAAAGGTGTGTCCTTGGGAATCGCCTTCGTATTTTTCATAGGAATACTTGCCGGACACATCGGGCTGGACTTAGACCCGCGTGTACTCGATTACGCCGAAACATTCGGGCTTGCTTTGTTTGTTTACACCCTCGGCTTACACGTGGGGCCGAACTTCTTCGGCTCGCTAAGGCACGAGGGCATAGCACTCAACCTGTGGGGGCTTGGTGTTATAGTTGCTGGCACATTGCTCGCTCTTGTGCTTGTGCCGCTAACGGGGGTAAGGCTGCCCGATATGGTGGGGGTACTTTGCGGCGCAACAACAAACACGCCCGCTCTTGGCGCGGCAAACCAGGCACTGGAACATTTGGGAGTTTCGGGCAAGAGCCTTGCGCTGGCAACGGCGGTAACTTATCCTCTCGGTGTGGTTGGAGTGATTTTTGCCATGATGTTGCTGCGCAGGTTTTTCGTGCGCCCCGGCGACCTTGAAGTGAAGCCGCTCACGGAAGACAACCATACGTATATAGCCGAGCTGGAGATAATAAACCCTGCCATAGAGGGAAAAACCATCGTACAAGTGGTGCAGATGACCCATCGCAAATTTATAATCTCGCGGCTCTGGCGCGGCAAGGAAGTTATTGTGCCCAAAGCCGACACGGTGCTTAAAGTTGCCGACAAGGTGCTTGTTGTAACCACACGCGAGGACGAACGGGCAATGGAGCTTTTGTTCGGGAAAAGGGTGGAGACCGACTGGAATAAGGATAAAATCGACTGGAACGCCATTGATGCCGATGTGGAGAGCCGCACACTTGTGGTTACGCGCACGGCTTTGAATGGGAAAGTGCTGGGACAATTGCAGTTGCGAAACACTTATAATGTGAACGTAAGCCGAATAACGCGCGGCGATATTAAGCTGCTTGCCACCGACGACCTTCGCCTGCAATATGGCGACCGTGTTACGGTGGTGGGCCGCCACGAGGCGGTGAACAACGTGGAGCAGTTTTTCGGCAACTCGGTAAAAACTCTCAGCGAGCCGAATATAGGCAGCATATTCCTTGGTATTGTTCTCGGGCTTGCGCTCGGCACTGTTCCTATAAGCATTCCCGGCATGGACACACCCATTCGCCTCGGCGTGGCGGGCGGTCCTATTATTATGGGAATACTTGTTGGTGCGCTCGGTCCCAAACTGCATTTCATATCCTACACAACGCGCAGTGCGTCGCTTATGCTGCGTAGGTTCGGGCTGTCGGTATATCTTGCCTGTTTGGGGCTTGATGCCGGAAAGGGCTTCTTTGCCACCGTGGTGCGCCCCGAGGGTGCAATGTGGGTGGGGTTAGGGCTGCTTATAACAGTGTTGCCGGTGTTTATTCTCGGGCTTGTTGCGTTAAAGACCAGACGATACGATTTTGGCACCATTTGCGGCATACTGTGCGGCAGTATGGCAAATCCCATGGCTCTGTCATACGCCAACGACACTTTGAAAGGCGACACGGCGAGCGTAAGCTATGCCTCGGTATATCCTCTTGGAATGTTCGTAAGGGTGATAATTGCGCAAATGCTGATAATGATATTTGTATAGAAACAAAGGCTTTTGCAGCAAATTCCAAACTGCGCAGCAAAAACAATCCCCGCCGTTCATAATGTACAGCGGGGATATTTGTAGATTATTCAAGCTATGCGCACAAACTTTTGCAATGGTCAGTCTTCAACAATTTGTTCGGCGGTGAGGTGGTTGCTTTTCAGTATTTCGTCATAGTTAAAGCGGTCAACGAACTCCTTGCGTGCCCCGTAGCAGCGCACTTTCATCGAAGTGTTGCCATAGAACCGTGCAATTTTTTCGCCCCATCCGCCATCCAACTGCCCGTCCTCAAGGGTTATTACGGTGTGGTGTTCGTTTTGCAGGTATTTCAGCGTCGCTGTGTCAAGTCCTGTTATGAAACGCGGGTTGATTACGGTTGCGTCAATACCTTTCTCCTTATATTTTTCCGCCACTTTTTGTGCCAGCGCATAGAAGCCGCCAAGCCCGAGTATGGCAATTTCGCGGCCCTTGTGCGTAATTTGGTATCGGTTAAGGTCGCTGTAGCTTTCTTCGGCCACAGTGTCGTTTGTGCTTTCAAGGGGAACGTTAGGTACTCGTATTGCCACGGGATGCTCCGTCTGGCGGATTGACCAGCGTAGCATTGCGTCGTATTCCGCCTTGCAGGTTGGGGCGAGATATACCATGTTGGGGATGTTGCATAGCAGCGTTATGTCGTAGAACCCCAGATGGGTTACATCGTTATGCCCTGTTATTGTGCCGCCGAATACAATTATCGTTGCGGGGTTATTGTTTATGCACAGGTCTTGCGATAGTTGGTCGTAGGTGCGCTGTATGAACGAGCTTAGAACCCCGAACACGGGTTTTGCCCCTCGCTTGGCCAATGCGCTCGACATTGCCACCGCCGTTTCTTCGGCAATGCCAACGTCAACAAATTGTTTGCCGGCTTTTTTGCGCATTTCCGGATTCCAGCCCCATATTCCCGGTGTTCCTGCGGTAAGCACCACAACATCGGGGTCTTTTTTCATTTCCCCGAGCAGTATTTGTGCCGTGTGGGTGCCAAAATCCGGGCCGAATTGGTATTCCTTTTTTGTTTCGCCGGTCTCCATGACAAACGGGTATCCCCAATGAAAACGCTCCTTTTGCTCCTCTGCAAAACGGTAGCCCTTACCTTTCAAGGTGTTGATGTGCACAACCACGGGGTGGGTTGTGTTCTTTACTTTTTGGAGTGCGTCAACAAGGGCTTTTACGTTGTTGCCGTCGGCCACATACATATAGTCGAGCCCCAAAGCCTTGAACAGGTTGCATTGCGCCTTGCCGCCGGTTTCGCGCAGCAGTTGCAGGTTTTTGTACAATCCGCCGTGATTTTCGGCTATCGACATTTGGTTGTCGTTTACCACGATTATCAGGTTCGTGTTTAGCTCCGCAGCCATGTCAAATCCCTCGAAAGCCTCGCCGCCGCTCAGCGAGCCGTCGCCTATCACGGCTATCACGTTTTCTTTGCCGCCTTTCAAATCGCGCCCCTTTGCAAGACCGCATGCAAGGCTCACCGATGTTGATGTGTGGCCCACCACAAATTGGTCGTGTACGCTTTCCGATGGTTCGGTGTAACCCGACACTTCGTCATACTTGGCAGGGTAGAGAAATGCGTCCTTGCGTCCTGTCAGCATTTTGTGGGCATAGCTTTGGTGGCTCACGTCGAACACTATCTTGTCAACGGGCGAATTGAACACATAGTGCAGCGCAACCGTGGCCTCAACCATGCCAAGGTTGGGACCTATGTGGCCGCCGTGGTCAGACAGTTTTTGCAGCAGGTGGCTGCGCACTTCGCCGGCAAGGGCATCAAGCTTGTCAATGCCGAGAGCTTTCACGTCGGCAGGAGAGTTGATTTTTTCCAAATACATAACGATTGTGTTTGACTGTTATATTTTCCTTGTAGCAAAACAACAAAAAGTATGCCGTGGGTGTGCCACGGAAAATTTGTTATGTGCCCATTTGCTCGGCGCTTACCATACATCCCGAAAACTACATCGTATATCGGAAAAATTATGTCTGATGTAGAAAAAATTAGGTCTGACATAGAAAAAACTACATCAGACCTAATTTTTGCCTTTGCAAACTTTTGAAATACAACAACTTACAAAATCTTCTTATGGCGGTGCAATGCTGTGAAAACCAGAGACTTGCGGCAAAATCCGCGTATGGGGCGGATTTTAAGTCCTGACGGATGAAAAACGGCTTGCGGGCTGTCTGCCTGCAAGCCGTTTGCTGCCTCTTTATTGTGCAAATGCCGTTTATTTCTTTATGTATGCCTTGAAACCGATGATGTGATAGACATTGGCCCCGTAATTGTCCTTTTTCAAAGGTTGGTATCCTATTTTGTTGTTGCCGCTGATTTTCTTGCCGTTTGACCACAGCTCCATTTCTATGTAGCGGTCGGTGTTGCCGGTAACGCTGTCCACGCGAAATTCCAAAGAAAAGTCATGCCCCATCAGTCCGTCGTATATTTCGTCATCGTAGCGTTTTGATTTCTGCCCGCGGGCGTTTACGAGGTATGACAGGCAGTATTTGTCCCATCCGCTTCCCGTTTGCCTTACTACCATGGAATCTACGAACAGGCAGCCGCGCATTTTAAATTCGCAGTAGTTCGAACTGAAATTAATGTCAACTGTGCTTGGAATGTATCTTTGGGAAAATTCGTCCCATATATAGGAGGTTGTGGTTTTCCCCGTCCCATAGGTGTTGTTGTATTTCGCGTTTGTGAACTCCAATTCCGGCTTTTGCATATATGCTGGCGCGAAGGGTTCCGCCGCTCCGTAGGATGTGTATGAGTTGGTAAGCAGGTAGTCTGTGGAGTATGTGATGTAGGGCGCAATCTCATAGCCCTTGGGCGTTGCCTTCCAGGAGGACGGCGTTATCTCCAGATCCTTTTTTGCAAAGCTCATCCATTGTGTGGATTGCGAGGTCAGGTTTCCGATGTTCCCTTGGTCGTCCTGCTCTTGCATAAGGGAGATTTTGCTGTCAATTCCTCCGTTTTTCAGGATAACCACCCCCCAGTCGCGTATCATTGTTATGTTTGCGTTGCCATCGCGCTTGCACTCGGCGTTGAACTTCAGGGAGTACGACATTGTGCCGCTGGAGTAAAACGCGCCGTCGAGCGTGTAGGTGTAGTCAACATCGGCTTTTGCATACGGAACAGCCCCGCCGTAGCGTATGTAGTTGCGGCTCCGTTTCATTGCCGGTTTTGCGGAAAGGTCGAGGTCTGCCATGAGGAATGGGCGTATGTTTGCCCCCTTTTTGCCGTCAGCGTAGATTATGAAGCTGTATTCATCCCGGTTTGCCTTCACGGTAATCTCGCCCGAGCGTGTGTCGCAATGGTTGTACAGTGGAAGCGCGCCCTCCCGCGACAAAACGCCGCAGTAAACGTTGTTCTCCACGGAAACTCTTTTCTCGCTTCCGTCGGCAGACGTGATGATTTCGTAGTGTGTGGCGGGCAGCGTTTTTGCGTTGCGGATTGTTACGGAGACTTCCACCGCGCCGTCTGTGCGTTCCTTAATGTCTGTAATCTCCGGTGTTGCCACGCCGTAGAATACATAATGCTGCTCTCTTGTAAGCTCTTCGTATTCCGATGTCATCATATTAACCCCTACGGCAAGCCCTCCGCCGGCTTTTCCTGCCACTTGTGTAATGCCGGTGGCGAAGATGTTGGCCCCGAGCTGGAACCATTTCTCGTCTCTTGCCAGTTTATCTGTCTTGTTTATGAAATTGAAGGCTTTCTTGAGAGGTCCGAATACTTTTGTGCCCCATTTCTCCTCGGCGTATTTGTCTGCAAATTTAATGAATTTGTCTATCAGCTTTCCTTTGACAAATCCGCCCACGGCATCGCCGAGAGCCTTTGTATGGCGTTCTTCTTCGGTGGACTTTGAAGTGATGCCTTCCGATGCCTCAATCTCCGCAAGGCTGATTTCTTCCATGCCTGTGGCTTTGCTCAGGTAAAGCTTTCCGTCTTTTTGGCACACCGTAGCCAGACTTCCCGGATGTCCGAAAGCCACAACGTTTCCGTCCTCGTCATACTCAATGATAACTCCTTTTGATGGCTCCGACTTTGTGTCGTTCATATAATATAGCGCAGTGCCTTGTGAATAGTTTGCGTGCGCCATGATGAACCTGCCGTTGTAATACATTCCCTCGTCCCAGCCGTTGGTCGTGTCTTGAACAGCGTAGTATGTGTTTTTTGCAAAGCGGCTGTCATCAACGACCGTTCCGCCCTTTTTTGGTTCGGAGTTTGAATCGCCGCAGGAGGTCAGCGCACCCAATGTTGCCGCAAGCATTACGGTGGGCAGCACACACAATTTGAAGGTGAGAAAGTTTTTCATGACAAATAGTTTTATAGGTGGTAAATGTATTTGGTAGCGTTTGGCTATGCAAGTTTAAGGTCTTCGGGCGAATGGAAACCGTTAAGGAATACATTTGCCGCCATTCGCTTTTTGCCCGAGAGCTGAAGTTCTAGAATTTCGATGTAGCCGTCTTTGGCGGCAATGTACAGGTGCTTTTTGTTCTCCGACACCACAAACGTCCCTGCGGTTTGCGCGGGCTGTTTGCCAACAAGGCGAGTACCGTATATCTTCATTGTGTATCTCGTGCCTTGGTGTTCCACTTCCGTCCATGCCGTGGGGTGGGGCGCAAGCCCGCGTATGAAGTTGTGTATCTCGGCTGCGCTTTTGTCCCAGTTTATTTTGCAGGTCTCCGTGAATATCTTCGGCGCGGGGCGAAGCTCTCCCTCCGTGCTTATTTCAGATTGCGGTATGCTTTTCACGTTTCCGGCGATAACCGCGTCCACTGTTTTGAGCAGCATTTGCGCTCCCGTTTTCATAAGCTTGTCGTAAAGTTCTCCGGCAGTGTCTTCCGGTCCAATCTCCACGCTTTGCTGCATTGCTATGTTGCCGGTGTCGATGTCGTGGCGCAGGAAGAATGTGGTAACTCCGCTTTTTGTTTCGCCGTTTATCACCGCCCAGTTTATTGGGGCTGCGCCACGGTATTGCGGTAGCAGCGACGCGTGCAGGTTTATTGTGCCGTATTTGGGCATTGCCCATACAATTTCGGGCAGCATGCGGAACGCCACTACAATTTGCAGGTCGGCGTTTAGCGCACGAAGCTCGTTGACAAATTTGTCGTCTTTCAGTTTCTCAGGCTGCAGGAGCGGCAGGTTCTGCGAAAGGGCGTACTCCTTCACGGCTGAGGGAACTAGCGTGTTGCGATGCCTGCCCACGGGTTTGTCAACGGCAGTAACCACGCCCACAACGTTGTATCCGCTTTCTATAAGGGCTTTGAGCGACTCCACCGCAAATTCGGGAGTTCCCATGAAAACAATTCGCAAATCTTTCTTGTTCATAAAGCAGTTTTATAGCGTTATTCTTCGGAGTAGTCCACCATTACCTGGCGGTACATGGCGTACAGCTTTGTGCGTGTAACGAAGCCCACGTATTCTCCGAGGCTGTTGACCACGGGAAGCGTGTCGGCGTGGGTTCTTTCCATTGTGTCCATAACCACAGTAACGGGGTCGTCTATGCTAAGCCTTGCCGGCGGCTCTTCCATAAGCTGTGCGGCGGTGAATTGGTTGTACAGCTCCTGGCGGAAAAGCACCTTCCTTATCTTGGAAAGGTCTATCACGCCGAGCAGGTGGTTTGAGCCATCGGTAACTGGGAACACGTTTGCTTTTTCGCGGGCTATGAGCAGCACGAGCCTGCCGAGCGTCATGTCGGGCGGCACACGCGTGTCGTGCTTTTCGAGAATGCTGTCGAGACTCATCAGCGTGAGTGCCGCCTTGTCTTTATGGTGGGTTACAAGCTGGCCTTTCTTTGCAAGGCGTGTGGCGTAAACGCTGTTCGGCTCGAAGATAATTATCACAAGATAAGACACAAGCGACACTATCATGAGTGGGGCGAAAAGAAAATACCCGCCCGTTAGTTCGGCAATGAGGAATATGCTGGTTAGCGGCGCGTGCATAACCGCGCTCATTATTCCCGCCATTCCGAGAAGGGCGTAGTTTTTTTCGGGAACGTACACGCCGAGACTGTGCATGTTCCAAAATCTGGAGAATACAAAGCCGCTGATGCAGCCGAGAAACAGGCAGGGCGCGAATATTCCGCCGCAGCCGCCGCCTCCGTTGGTGGCCGACGAGGCTATTGCCTTGCATAAGATTATAAGCCCCAGGTAGGGCAGCAGTTTTCCCGGGTCGCCGTAAAACAGTGAGTTGTTCATCACAGCCTCCCAATCCTCCATGCCCTTTCCGTTTAGCAGCAGGGTTATTGTGCCGTAGCCCTCACCGTAGAGCGGCGGGAAAAGATATATCAGCAGGCTTAGCGTAATTCCGCCGAGGGCCAGCTTGGCATACATTCCTTTAACCTTGCGGAAAATGTCTTCGCACTTGTTCATCATCCGCGTGAAGTAGAGGGATATGAACCCACAGAAAAGTCCGAGCAGTATTGACGTGGGCACGCGCTCAATTGTGAATGCGTTTTCAAGGTTGAAACTGAATTCCGAACTTGTGCCAGTGAAGATGTACATCGTTACGGTGGCGGTAATGCTCGAAACGAGCAGCGGAATGAGCGAGGCCATCGTTAGGTCGATCATAAGCACTTCCAGCGTGAACAGCACTCCGGCAATGGGGGCCTTGAATATTCCCGCCACCGCACCGCTTGCGCCGGCACCCAGCAGCACCATTATGGCTTTGTGGTCGAGCTTGAAAAACTGCCCGAGGTTTGAGCCAATCGCGGAGCCGGTAAGAACAATCGGGGATTCCGCGCCCACGGAGCCGCCGAAGCCTATAGTGATTCCGCTGGCAATAAGGCTCGACCAACAGTTGTGCTTCTTTAAATGGCTTTGCCGGCGCGATATGGCGTAGAGTATTCGCGTTACGCCGTGGCTGATGTTGTCGCGTACAACGTATTTAATGAACAGGGCGGTGAGTAATATTCCCACCACGGGATATACAAGAAAAAGCCAGTTGGCGTTAGTTATGTCAAAGCCTGCGGTTAGCAGCGACTGTATCCATGCTATGAATCTGCGCAGAAAGTATGCGGCGCACGCCGTGAATATGCCTATCAGAAAACTGAGCACAAGTACAAACTGTTGCTGCGACATGTGTTTCTCGCGCCAGTTGCCTGCCTGCACAGGCAAGCTGCTTTGTGCCCGGACTTGTGTCTGCATACTTATCTTATTACTTTTACTTCGCCCGAAACTCCGAGCTTTATTATTGACGATGGGATGTGTGGCGCGTTTTCGTTGCGGCGGCTTGTACACACGTAGTCTGCCGCATCGAGAATTTCGCGGCTTATGTCGGCAAAGGTGCTTGGCGATGGTTCGCCGCTTACGTTTGCCGATGTTGACACTATGGCTTTTTTGAAACGTCTGCACAGCTCGCGGCTGAAAGGTTCTGACGTAATTCTTATTGCAATGCTTCCGTCCTCGGCTATTAGGTTGGGCGCAAGGTTGCGGGCGTTGTCGTATATTATGGTGAGCGGCTTGTCGGCCACTTCGATTAGCTGCCATGCCACCTCGGGCACTTCCTTTACGTAGAACTCCACTTTTGCTTCCGAATCAACAAGGGTTATAAGGGCCTTTGAGTCGTCGCGCCGCTTTATTTCGTAAATGCGGCGCACGGCTTCGGCATTTGTCGCATCGCACCCCAGTCCCCAGATGGTGTCGGTTGGGTATGCGATAATTCCCCCGCGGTTCATTACATCTATGGCTCTGCTTATGTCGTCGCTGTATGCGCTTGTGCTGCTGCTTTTGCTTTCCATGTGTTGTGCTGATGCTTAGAATTCCGAAGTGAAATGGAATTTGATGTTTTTGAAATCCTGTTGCGCCATTTGCAGTACGTATGAACTGTCTGCGAGGAAAACTTCGCGTCCTTCGCGGTCGCGTGCCATGTATTGGTATTTGCGGCGGCGGAAATCGTCGAGTTCCTCCTTGTCATCGCTTTCAATCCAACAGGCTTTGTAAAGCGACACGGGTTCCCAGCGGCATTTTGCGTTGTATTCGTTTTCGAGACGGTATTGTATCACTTCAAACTGCAATTGTCCCACTGTGCCGATAATTTTGCGCCCGTTGAACTGGCTGATGAACAACTGCGCCACGCCTTCGTCCATAAGCTGTTCTATGCCCTTGTTAAGCTGTTTGCTTTTCATGGGGTCGGCGTTCTCTATGTATTTGAACATTTCGGGCGAGAAGCTCGGCAGTCCCTTGAAGTGCAGTTGCTCTCCCTCGGTGAGCGTGTCGCCTATTTTGAACACTCCGTTGTCGGGAAGTCCCACTATGTCTCCGGCGTATGCCTCATCGACGGTGCTTTTTCTTTGTGCCATGAATTGTGCGGGTGATGAGAAGCGCATGGTTTTTCCAAGCCGCACATGCAGATAGGGTGTGTTTCTTACGAATTTCCCGCTGCATATTTTGCAGAATGCTATGCACGAGCGGTGGTTGGGGTCTATGTTTGCCGTTATTTTGAACACGAATCCCGTGAATTTTGGCTCTTCGGGCTTAACAATTCTTTCTTCAGCCTGCACGGGTTGCGGTGGGGGCGCAATTTCCACGAAGCAGTCCAGCAGTTCCTTTACGCCGAAATTGTTGAGCGCGGAGCCGAAGAATACGGGGGCTACCTCGGCTTTGAGATAGCTGTCGCGGTTGAATTCGGGGTACACGCCGTTTACTAGCTCAAGGTCGTTGCGCAGCTGTTCCGCATCTTTTTCGCCCACATGCATTTCAAGGTCGCTGCTGTTTATGTCGACTTCCACTTTTTGCGTAACCTTTTGTTTGTCGGGCTCAAAGAGGTTTAGCTTTTTCTCATATATATTGTATACGCCTTTGAAGCTGAAGCCTTGGTTTATTGGCCAGGAAAGCGGGCGCACCTTTATTTGCAGTTCTTCCTCAAGCTCGTCGAGCAGGCTGAATGGGTCTTTTCCCTCGCGGTCCATCTTGTTCACGAAGATTATTACCGGGGTATTCCTCATGCGGCACACGTTCATAAGCTTGCGTGTTTGCGCCTCAACGCCCTTTGCTGAGTCAACAACGATAATCGCGCTATCAACGGCGGTAAGTGTCCTGAAAGTGTCTTCGGCGAAGTCTTGGTGTCCCGGCGTGTCAAGGATGTTTACCTTGTAGTTGCGATAGTCGAATTCCATCACCGATGTTGTTACCGATATTCCGCGCTGGCGTTCTATGTCCATCCAGTCGGAGGTTGCGGTCTTGCGTATTTTGTTGCTCTTCACTGCCCCGGCAACCTGTATCTGTCCGCCGAAAAGCAGGAATTTCTCTGTCAGGGTTGTTTTGCCCGCATCGGGGTGTGATATTATTGCGAAAGTGCGCCGTCTTTGTATTTCGTCCATCAGTTGTTTTCCTGTTTAAGCAGTATGTCCACGCATTCTTTTACGCTGTCTGCCCAGTATGGGATTTCTATGTCGAAGGTGGTTTTTATTTTTGTTTTGTCAAGTACGCTGTAATGCGGTCGCGTGGCGGGCGTGGGATAGTCGGATGTGTGCAGGGGCGATACTTTGCAGTTTTTTATTCCCGCAAGTTTGTGTATCGCAATGGTGAAGTCATACCACGATGCAACTCCTTCGTTTGTGAAGTGGTAAACTCCCGGCACCACGCCTTTGGAAATAATCTGCATTATGGCCCTTGCAAGGTCGCGTGCGTAGGTGGGTGTGCCTATCTGGTCGAAAACCACTCCGAGGCTTTCGCGTTCACGCCCGAGCTTTATCATTGTTTTCACAAAGTTGTGTCCGAACGATGAGTACAGCCATGCCGTGCGTATTATTACGGTGTTTTTGCACTCTTTTTGCGCGGCAATTTCTCCGGCGAGCTTTGTGCGCCCATATGCCGACGATGGTGCTGTGGGGCAGTTTTCGTTTATTGGCTCGCAGGCGTTTCCGGGAAACACATAGTCGGTTGATATTTGCACGAGTGCGCCGCCGCGCCTTTCTATTGCGCGTGCAAGGTTTGCGGGTGCCTGGCTGTTTATTGTTTCCGCTTTCCGTTCCTCGCTTTCGGCTTTGTCAACGGCGGTGTAGGCTGCGCAGTTTATCACGGCATCCACCTTGTTCTGTTCCACAAATGCGTCCACGGCTGCTGCGTTGCATATGTCAAGCTCTGCAATATCGGTGAACAAATACTCAAATTGCGGGAAATTTCCCGACATAAGGCGCAGCTCGTTGCCAAGCTGTCCGTTTGCGCCTGTTACAAGTATCTTTTTAATATTCATTTGCCTGTTGTGTATTCTGTGTTGTCGTCAGGAAAGTCCGTTTGAGCCGTTGAAGTCGAGCGGCTTTTTTCTGTTTTTCTTGTAATATGCGGCGAGCAGTGCCATTGCGTTTGAAATTTCCTTTACTGCCGTTTCCGTGCCTTCTGAAACGGTTTTTTTTGCAATGCGCAGCATCATTACCCCGTAAAGGGCGTTGAAGCATACCTCAACGTCGCTCAACGTGCTTGCGTTTCCTTTTTTACGCAGTTCCATTATGTCGGGCAGTGCGCGGAAGTATGCCGAGCGGTAACGCGGAAAGTTATGGCTTTCCAAAAGTTGCTGCGACAGTTCGGCGAGTTCGGAAATTACGTTCTTGTTTATTCTTAGGTGGCCTTTTTCTTTTACACCTTCCGAGCGCATCATTGCGCAGATGTCGGCGTACCATTGCGACAGCTTTGCCGCCTTTTCGGCGTCAAGACCGAATTTCGGCACATATTCCCCGGCAATGCGCTCCGCATCGCACCCGTAGGCGCGTACAGTGTCCTCAACCTGCCACATATACAGCAGATATTCCGCAATGTTATCCTCTCTGAGTCTTTCGGCTATGAACATATCTCATCCCTCCCTTGTCAGTGCAGTGCCGGGTTGTGAAGTCCGGCGAGCGTGAACACAAACCCGGCTATCGATGCAAGGATAACGATCATGCCTATGGTGTGGTTGAGAATTTTCACTCCGCGCACCTCGAAACGTGTCCTCACTTTGTCAACTATGTATGTTAGTAGCACCCACCACAATATTGCGCCGCCCACTATCGATGCGTATCCCACGCATTGTTCCACAGGGTGGCTGGGAATTATGAATGCAAAGCGGGCAAATAGCGCAATGAAAAGGAATATTATAAGCGGGTTGGAGAGTGTGAGCAGGAACGAGGTTACGAAATTGTGCACCAATGTACCCTTTTTGTTGGGTATTGGACGAAAACTTCTCCGAGGGTTGCTGCGGTATGTTACAACTCCGAACACAAGTAGCATTGCGCTGCCTATGAGTTGGAGAATGAACATATTGCGCTCGTTGGTTATGAAGTCCATCACGAAACTCATGCCAAATCCCGTAATCAAGGCGTATATAATGTCGCTCAGTGCCGCTCCGAAACCGGTTACCATTCCGTATAAACGCCCCTTGTTAAGAGTGCGCTGCAGGCACAACACACCTACAGGCCCCATGGGGGCTGAGGCTATGATGCCGATGAACACTCCTTTTATAAGGATGCCTAATGTGCTTATAGGTTCTATAGGAAGCATACTAAATTGCAAAATTGGCATTTTTTATTAGAAACACGAAATAATGGGACGTAAAAATAGGGTGGCAGGGGTGTAATAAAGCCAATAAGCAAATAGCGGTTGGCTAATGTGCGGCAATTCCGGGGTGCGCTGCTCGGTGAACACGAAAAACAATGTGGGACGTAGAAAAAAACATGTCCTATGTAGAAAAAACTACATCGGACATAGAAAAAACTACATCAGACCTTTTTTCGGCACTTTGCCACCGGCTGAAAATAAAGCACATACAAAGAAACTTATGGAAACCATAATCATGTGTTAACCAATGATATGGAAATACATCCGATGCTTGTGCGGTTTTGCCGTTTGCACCTTCACCTTTTGCCTTTCATGCGTGGGTGGGCGGGGCGTATGCCATGGGGTGTTAAGGGGAACGAGGAATGAGTCAAGGGCGGAATGGCGGTGTTAAAATGCCCGCAAAAAATATTATGTAGTAAAAAAAGCTGTGCGCTGCGCTGTGTTGGGATAAAATTTGCTAAATTTGTAAACCATACCATACAGATAATAATCAAACAAATATTTAAGCATGGACGAAATAACAAAACCCTATGTGATTGGTCTCGATTTGGGAGGCACGAACTCGGTGTTCGGAATAGTTGACGCACGTGGCAGCATTGTAGCCACCACAGCCATAAAAACCCAGGCCTACCCCGATTTTGACGACTACGTAAAGGCTTCCAAAGAAGCTCTTATGCCTATTATCGACACAGTTGGCGGAATTGACAAAATCAAAGCTCTCGGTATAGGCGCGCCTAACGGCAACTACTATAACGGCACAATAGAATATGCCGCCAACCTTGCATGGCAGGGCGTTGTGCCGGTGGCAAAGAAGTTTGAAGAGGCCCTCGGCATTCCCGTAATAGTAACCAACGATGCCAATGCGGCAGCCGTGGGCGAGTTTACCTATGGCGTGGCGCGCGGCATGAAAAATTTCATAATGATTACACTCGGAACCGGCGTGGGCAGCGGAATATACGTAAACGGGCAGTTGGTGCTCGGGTGCGACGGGCTTGCAGGCGAGTTGGGACATCTCACGGTGGTTCCGGGCGGAAGAGTTTGCGGCTGCGGGCGCAGAGGTTGCCTGGAAACTTATTGTTCCGCAACAGGAGTGGCGCGAACCGCACGCGAGTATCTTGACAAACGCAACACCCCGTCAATGTTGCGCGACATGCCGGCAGAGGACATCACATCGTATGACGTTTACAAGGCTGCCGTGGCAGGAGACGGACTTGCAAAGGAGATTTTCGAAGTTACGGGAAAAATGCTTGGCGAGGCCTGCGCAAATTTCGCTCTTTTCTGCTCTCCCGAGGCGTTTGTGTTTATGGGCGGCCTTACCAAAGCGGGCGATCTCTTGATGAAACCTTTGCAGAAAGCCTACGATGACAATGTGCTGGGCGTTTACAAAGGAAAGGCAAAACTGTTGCTGTCGGGACTGAAAGACAGCGAGACGGCTGTGCTCGGCGCAAGCGCATTGGGCTGGGGAAACACACCGCAGGCAGCACTTGAAGCGGAACTTTGATTGCGCATTACTTTTATTGACTTATAAAACCGATGTTTTTTTTCGGGAGATGCGGAAGGCGCGCGCTTTGCCGCATCTCTGTGTTTTACATGCAACATATAAAAAGAAAAACAATGAATAAAAAAATAGCACCGCTGTGCCTGATAGCCCTGCTGTTCGCATCGTGCGGCTACGGCAAAGATGTATGGACCCCGCTGTTCAACGGTCGAAACCTCGACAACTGGGAAAAGTTCATCGGTCCGCCGTTTGAGGGGCATGAAGATTTGGCTGCAACAGCCGTTCCCGACAGCGTGTTCTCAGTTGTTGACTTGGACGGGCAGAAAGTGATACGCATATCGGGCGAAGTGTTCGGCTCGCTCGCCACAAAGGGTACATATCGCAACTTTCATGCCCGCGTGGTTATGAAATGGGGCAGTAAAATCACCCGCGAACTTAATTGCGGCTTGCTTTATTACGGCCACGGACCTTTCGGCGCAGGCTTCGGAACATGGAAATCGAGTGTGGAATGTCAGATGCGGCACGGCAACATGGGAGCACTCTACATGATAGGCGAAGACATTGCACTTGATGCCGAAACAGAAAGACACGGAACGAACTACACCTATAAGGCAGGCGCAGAATGCGTAAAGTTCGGAAAGGCAGAGGAACGTCGCATGATTCTCGGAGCATCGGATGCCGAAAACAAAATAGGACAGTGGAACACCATAGAAATATATTGCGTGGGGCAACGGTCGGTGCATGTTGTGAACGGCAAGGTAACCATGCGCACAAGCGGCATATCCGCATCCGAAGGCGGAAAGGAAATACCGCTAACGGGCGGGTGCCTGCAACTTCAGAGCGAAGGCGCAGAACTGTTCGTGAAGTCGGTAGAGATACAACCCATAAAAGAAATTCCGGCGGAGATTGCGAAATAACTTTTATGGGTTGTGGCAAAGTGCCAGCAAGCGGTAGGGCGCATCGGCAACTGCGGTGCGCCCGGCTTGTTTACAAGGCAAAACAAATTTGTATCTTTGCACTCGTACAAGCATGAAAGAAATATAGTATTATGGTAGAAAAACATTACACCGCCGTGGTTTTCGACCTTGACGGAACACTTTTGGACACGCTCGCCGACCTTCACGCGAGTGTGAACATTGCCCTTGCGCACAACGGAATGCCGCCGCGCACAATCGACGAAGTGCGTACATTCCTCGGCAATGGGTATCTTTATCTCATATCGCACTGTGTGCCTAGCGGCACGCCGGAGGAAAAAACGCGCGAAACGCTTGAATACTTCGAGAAATACTACTATTCCCACAGCATGGACACCACACGCCCTTACGATGGCATTCCCGAGGTGGTGGACACGCTGGCAAAAGACGGCTACAAGCTGGCTATAGTTTCAAACAAGGGAATGGCGGCAGTGAAGGAGCTCGCCGCGCATTTCTTTAATGGAACGATAGATGTTGCCATAGGCGAGAGCGATGATGTGAGGCGTAAGCCTGCGCCCGATGCGGCTTTGCTTGGAATGCGAATGCTTGGGGCTGCAAAGGAGGAGACGCTTTATGTGGGCGATTCCGAAGTTGACATAGCAACAGCAAAAAATGCGGGCATTGACTGCCTTTCAGTGAGCTGGGGCTTCCGTACAAGAAAGTGGCTTGAAGAAAACGGCGCAACCCATATAATCGACCGTCCGTGCGAAATAGCGGATTTTCTGAAAAGAAACTGACAGCGTACATATATAACCAATCCGCCCGCGAGCCATAAGTTCGCGGGCGGATTGGTTTTGGTTGCAAATTGCAGCTTAGAAGTCTATTCCCATTGCTTTTGCCATTATCTTGGGTATTTCGGTGTTGTCAATGCGTCCGTGGTATTGTTCGGCGCCTACACCTATGGCAAACACAGGTACGTAGCCATCGGAGTGGCCTCCGCTTTGCCAGCCCACAAGGGCGCACTCGCTTATTACTTTCTTGGCGGTTGTGGAAATTCCGTTGGTGCTGTCGTATTCGTTTTTTTGCTTGGCTGCGCCGGCTTTGGTTGCTTCGAACGATGCTTTAAGTCTTTGTGTCTGCTCATCGTTAAGCTTTACGTTTTTCCAAAAGCCGAATCCGTCGGCAAGCAGTGCTTTCATGTCTTCCCATGTTGTGTTTTCCGCGCCTTTTGCCTTGAACAGACTGTCTGCGCGCAGTGAGAATTTTGCGGCCGTGTTGCGCTGCCATTTCAGCTTTTCCAGGTGCAGCTCATACGGACCACGGCCTAACGACATGCCGCCGGTTTCATGGTCGGCTGTGATTAAAATGAGGGTTTCCTCGGGATGTTTTTTGTAGAACTCGTATGCCACTTTCACAGCGTCGTCCATGTCGATAAGTTCGCTTATGCATGCTGCCGCATCGTTTGAGTGGCCGGCCCAGTCAATCTTTCCGCCTTCGAGCATGAAGAAGAACCCTTTCTTGTTCTTTTTCATAAGGTAGTCTATGCCGCTTTCCGCAATTTGCTTTAATGTCAAGTCATCGGCTGTGCGGTCGAGAGCGTAGGGCAGGCAGCTTGTGTTGACTTTGGCGGCCTTTTCGGTTTGAAGAAGTATTATCTTGTCGGCCTTGTCTTCTTTTTTATTGAAGTCCTGCAAGCCGCGCGCTATGGTGTAGCCGCCTTTCTTTGCCAAATTGTATAGGTTTTCGCCGTTCTCAACGGGTTTCAGAAACTCCGAGCCTGCAAAAAAGTCGAAATCCGACTCAATGAGCTGCAAGCCTATTTTGTGGTATTCGCCGCGTCCTTTCACGTGGGCGTAAAAGGATGCCGGTGTGGCGTGGTCGATAGATACCGTTGTGGATATGCCCACTGCGTATCCTTCATCGTGTGCCTCTTCGGCAATTGACTTTACGTTTGTTTCCAGGTCTTTCAGCAATCCTATTGTGCCGTTTTTGGTTTTGCGGCCCGCTGCGAGGGCTGTGCCGCCGGCGGCAGAGTCTGTTACTCCGTTTGTGGCCGACTGTGTGTTAACCAGCGCAGAGTTGGGGAAGCTTGGAAAGCACAGTGGCACGATGCCTATCTTGCCCTGCAGCGCGCCGAGGTAGGTTTCGGCGGCATTAACCTGATTTACTCCCATGCCGTCGCCAATGAAATAGAACACATACTTGGCCTTTGGCTGGGCAAATGCCATTATGCCCGCAAAGACGAGTGCAAATGCTGCAATGATTCTTTTTTTCATAATCATGTTTGTTTTGTTCTGTAATCGATGGCAAAGTTACAAAAGTTGTGTTACAGTTTTGCTAAATGCCGGGTGTATTGTGCCGATTTGATTTGCCGCTTATGTTTAGGTGGTGTGTGGGTGTTTTTTCCAAGCCGGGCGAAAATTATGTTTGATGTAGGAAAAACTATGTCTTATGTAAGAAAAATTATGTCGGACATAGAAAAAACTACATCGGAACTTTTTTTCATGCTTTATAATGTTATGAAAACCAAAAGCTTGCAATAAAAATAATTTTGTTGTTCAAAATGTTGATATTCAACGTATTGTTCAAAAAGAATGGCATTTCCTGTTTTATTTGCGTGGGTTTGCACGCCTCAGGGTTGCTGCGTTTCTGTGTTTTCGATGTGTTTTATAATTCTGCATGGGTTTCCTGCCGCCACCACTTGGGGCGGAATGCTGTGGGTTACCACGCTGCCCGCGCCTATAACGGCGCCTTCGCCTATTGTAACTCCGGGAAGTATGCTTGCGTGTCCGCCTATCCATACGTTGTCGCATATGGTTATTGCCTTGGCGGCTTCAAGTCCTGCGGTGCGCGTGTTTACATCGAGGGGGTGGTATGCGGCGTAAATTCCCACCTGCGGCCCTATGAGCACATTGTTGCCTATGTTAACCCTTGCGGTGTCGAGGATAACGAGCCCCGAATTGGCGAAAAAGTTTTCGCCTATATGAATATTGTATCCGAAATCGCAGTGGAACGGTGTTATTATGCAGCATCGCGTACCCATGCTCCCGAACAGCGACTTCATTACAGTCTCGCGCTCTTTTGTGGCCGAAAGGCGCAGCGAGTTAAATCGGTAAACGAGTTCGGCGGCGCGGGAGTATTCATTGCGCAGTTCTTCGCTGCTGCATGGGTTGTAGAGTGTTCCCGCATCGCGCAATTCTTTGGCGTTCATGGTGTGGTGGTGGATTTGGTGCCTGCCAGCTGCATGTTAATGCCGTGTATGTATTCAAGCAGCTCGTCTTTCCCCGTTTTTCGCATCGATGATGTTGTGAACATGGGTGGCAGCTCCTCCCAGGTTTCCGCCAGGGCTTTGCGCATTGCATCTATGTTTTCTTTAAGCTCCTTGTCGTTGGGCCGGTCGGCTTTGGTGAACACAATTGCGAGTGGTATTCCCTCGGTTCCTGCGTTGTTGATGAAGTCCACGTCTATTTTCTGCGGCGGCACACGCGAGTCGATAAGCACAAACAGGCATGTTAGCTCCTGCCGCCCGCCAACGTAGCTGCCTATTATGCTGCCAAACTTGTTGCGGTCGGTTTTGCTTCGGCGTGCGTAGCCGTAGCCCGGAAGGTCGACAATATACCAGCTGCCGTTAATAAGAAAGTGGTTTATTAGCATGGTTTTTCCCGGCCGCGCCGATGTCATGGCGAGTTTCTTTCTGCCGCACAGCATGTTTATAAGGCTGCTTTTGCCCACATTGCTCCGCCCTATGAAAGCGTATTCGGGCTTTCCGTCGTTGGGGCAGAGACTTATGTCGGTGTTGCTTATTACAAATTCCGATGTAACGATGTCGTATTTGTTTCTTCTCGGTGGAGTAGGCTTCATTATGGCATGGGGTTATAAATATTGGCAAAGTTAGGCTTTTTGGGTGAGTTTTCTTAACTTTGCAAGGCTTTTTCGGTGAAAACGGATTACGACCCGTGTGCCACCTTTCTTGTATGGAGCAGCAATACCCTTCAAAACTGTTAAACCGCGCGGTTGAGGAATTTTCCCGCCTGCCGGGGATTGGGCGCAAAACAGCCTTGCGCCTTGTGTTGCATTTGCTGAGGCAGAACGAGGAGGTGAGCGACGCTTTTGCCGAGGCAGTAAAAACGCTGCGCCACGGAGTGAAGTATTGCAAGGTGTGTCATAACATATGCGACAGCGATGTTTGTGATATCTGCGCCAACCCGCGCCGCGATTCTTCGACGATATGTGTTGTGGAGAATGTGCAGGATGTTATGGCGGTTGAGAACACGCAGCAGTACACGGGACTTTACCATGTGCTTGGCGGCGTGATTTCGCCTGTTGACGGGGTGGGGCCGGGAGATATAGAGATTCAGTCGCTGGTTGACCGCGTAAAGGCCGGCGGAGTGGACGAGGTGATACTTGCGCTCAGTCCCACGATGGAGGGCGACACTACCAATTTCTACATATCGCGCCGATTGGCAGACACGGGCGTGAAGCTTTCGGTTATAGCGCGGGGTGTAACGGTTGGCGGCGAGCTTGAATACACCGACGAGGTAACACTCGGGCGCTCCATACTTAACCGCACGGAATTCACGGCAAACCACTAATAAACAAAGAATATGACTAAAAATGGTATAAAGTCGCTTGTGCGCAGTTGCAGGTTGGCATATGCCGCTTATTTTTTTGCGGCGTTTTTGTTTGCCGGTGTGTACGAACTGCTTCCCGAGGCAAAGGGGCAGCTTGTAGGCGCGGCAAATGCGGAATACGCCCTCGGCACGATATGTGTGTTGCTCACAATAATCACGGTGCCGCTGTCGTTCAAAATTTTCTCAAACCAACTAACAAGGCACAAGTCGCTGCCCCTCGGCGCAAAGTTGGAACGTTACGGTGTGATGTGGAATTTGAGAATTGTATGCTTCGGCATTGTAACAGTGTTTGATTTGTGGGCATATTATGCCACATTAAATAATATCGGCGGCTTTTGCGCGTTAATATGTGTGGCGGCATCAACGCTTTTCGCTCCAACGCAAAAACGCATTGCGGGCGATTTGGACGCGGAGAGCTGACCGCAAAAAAAGTTTTGAGCCGAAACATGAAAATAACTTTCCTGGTACCGCCGCCATTGGCGGGTCAACGCCCCGCAGAGCGCAGTTCAGGGTGTACGCACGTTGTATATCCCACTCCAAACATATACGAGCTGACGGTTGCAGCCCTTATGGAAAAGTCGGGGGATTTCGAGGTGGCGTATCACGATTTTACGTACGAAAAAGACAGCCTTGAGGAGTTCGTTTTGGGCGATGACAGCGATTTCTACTCGTTTTGGACAGTAAATCTTTCGATAGACACCGATTTGCATGCGGTGCAGATTATACACCGACAGAAACCTAAGGCTTATTGCCTGCTTCTCGGTCCCGGCCCCACGTATTATATAAACAAATGCGTGAACCACGAGCGTACGATTGTGGTTCGCGGGGAACCCGATATGGCACTCCTCGAACTTTTGGAGGCGTTCCGCACCGGTGGCGAGGAGGAATGGCGAAAAGTTGACGGAATATCCTACCTTGAAGGCGGAAAAGTGGTGAACAACAAGCCGCATGCGTTGCTGAAGAACCTTGACGAACTGCCTTTCCCTGCACGCCACCTGCTTGGCAACCGCTCTTTCCACAACCCCAAGCTCAAAGTAACCCCCTACACTCCCGCGCTGACTTCGCGGCAATGCCCGTTCAAGTGCATATATTGTGTTCCAAGCTCGCTTACATTCGCTCGTGAGATAGAATACCGCAGGGAAAACGGCAGGAAACCCGCTGTGGCATTCCGCTCGGTAGAGAATGTTGCCGCCGAATTGGATATGCTCGCGGCGCAAGGCTACAAGGCGGTGGGCTTTATGGACGACAATTTCATTTGGAATGAGAAGCGCACAAAATCCCTATGCGATGCACTTAAAAAGCACGGCTTTGCGTGGGGCTGTCAGGCAAGGGTGGACGAAATAACCGAGCCAATAGCCAAAATGCTCGGCGAGTCGGGATGTCGGTATATAGATCTCGGAGTGGAATCATTTGACGATGAAATTTTGAGATACATAAAGAAAGGCTTCACAAGGGAACATATTTACAAGGCGGTGGCTCTGCTGAAAAAATACAAGGTGCCTGTGAAGCTCAACATACTTATAGGAACATCTCCGCTCGAAACGCGCGAAAAACTGAAAGACACCATACGCAGGGCAAGACGGTTGGGGGTTGACCAGATTATGTTCAACATCGTGTCTCCGTTCCCCGGCACGGAATTCTACAACCTTGCCAAGGAAAACAATTGGATAGTTGCGGGCGAATATACCCCCACCGATGTGCAGCGCACTTCGATTGTGAATTACCCAAACCTCTCAGCCAAGGAGATGGAACGGATACTTTTTCGGGCAAATCTGAGCTATTTTCTCTCGCCGGCGTTTGTGCTAAAGCAAATTCGCAGGTTTCGCAGCGTTAAAGAGTTTGTCTCGGCACTGAAAGCTTTGAAAATAAAACTTTTCGGATAACACCATGCTGCTGTCTGTGATACTTATAACCTGGAACGGAAGAAAACTTCTTTCAAACTGCCTCAAGTCGATGTCGTTCTTGATGGAGCGTGAGGATGTTGAGATTATAGTTGTGGACAACGGCAGCGAGGACGGCACAATTCATTTCCTGCACGACAAATATCCCGGAGTAACGGCAATTCCGCTTGATAAAAACCATGGCGTGGCATACGCCCGCAACAGGGCCTTGGAGCGTGCCAACGGCGAATTCCTTTGGATTCTTGACAACGACACGGAAATAACCGAGCCGGTGGTTTGCGGCATGATTAAGTTCATGAAAGAAAACCCCGGAGTGGGTCTTGCGGGCTGCCGCCTTGTAGATGCCGACGGTTTGGTGCAGGAAAGCTGTAAACGCTATCCCGGCATAGGTGAAAAGGTTAAAAACCTGCTCCATCCCCACGGCTATCGCTACGCTTACGGGCTTGAGAAAATGAAGCGGAGCTTTGAACCCGAATACCTCATAGGTGCGTGCCAGCTTATAAGACGCGAGGCGTATGAGGCGGCGGGGCCGCTGGACGAAAAGATATTCTATGGTCCGGAAGACGCCGACTTTTGCCTGCGTGTTAAAAAGGCTGGTTTTTCTCTTGCCTATGTTCCCGAGTTCACGGTGCTTCACCATTGCCAGCGCATGACGAGAAACAGAATTCTCACGCCTATAGGCTTAAAGCATATAGAGGGACTTTTGCACCTTTATCTCAAATACAAACGCTTTTTCTGATGTTGCTGAAAGGGAATAATGTGCGCCTTAGGGCTCTTGAGCCGGAGGATTTGGAAATCTTCGCTGATGTGGAGAACGACCCCGCGCTTTGGGCATGCTCCTCAACAAATGTTCCTTATTCTCGCTTTGCCGTGAGATGTTTCATATCCTCCACAGCTAATGACATATATGCCGACAAGCAAGTGAGGCTTGTTGCGTGCGGAAATTCCGATGGTGTACCGATGGCTTTTGCCGATATTACAAACTTCGAGCCCCGCCACAGGCGTGCCGAGGTGGGCATTGTTGTTTTTCCCGGCTACAGAAACCGGGGAATAGGCGCGGAAGTGTTGGGGCTTCTTGGCGAATATGCCCGAAAGGTGGTTGCGCTGCACACGCTATACGCTGTGGTGGCCGAAAGCAACGAGGCTTCGCGCCGACTGTTTGCAAAAGCCGGCTATGAAAAGGCAGCCCTGTTGCCGCAGTGGCTCTTTGTGGATGGCAAATACGAGGATGCCTTGATTTTCGAAAAAATAATGGCGGGGTAGTTTGGCAGGAAAAATCCGTAAAACATTTCTCATGGCTTTTGATAAGAAAACTTTCGATATAAACGGCAGGGACATTCTTTGCATGGCTACTTTTGCCGATGAGGATGTGATAGCGTTCGACAACGTGAGAGACATATGCCTAAACGAAAGGGTGAAAATAAGCAATTTCGTTATAGCCCTTTGCAACAAAGGGCGCGGGGCCATAACCATAAACGGCACCGACTACGCTGTGGGCATTGACGACTTTATTATATGCCGCCCCAACCATATAATAGAGAACATGATGGAGAGCATGGACTTTGAATGTTCATGCCTGTGCGTTTCAACCGAGTTTATGCGCAATGTAATGCTTATGGCCAACAGCTGGGATTTCAACCTTGTTATAGAGGAAAACCCGGTGATACACCTCGACAGGGAGGAGTCGGAGGTGATAAACGCATACAGCACAATACTTAAAAACACTTTGCGCAGTGCGCCGAGCAATCACCACAAGGAAGTGGTGGAGGCGTTGATGAGAGCCGCCGCGTGCTACCTTACCGATATGCTCATGCAGCACATGGAAGCGAAACCGCACACTTTCTACAAAAGCGAAGCGGCTTTCAATGCATTTCTCAACCTGCTTACATCAACGTTTCCCCGCCATAGAAAAGTGGACTACTATTCCGAAAAACTGGGAATTTCCAACCGCCACCTCGCCGCCGTGTGCCTAAGGGTGAGCGGCAAAACCGCGCTGCGGCTAATAACCGAATATGCCATACGCGACATAAAACGCGAGCTTCTAAAGCCCGAGAACACCATAAAGCAAGTGGCCGTTAACATGGGCTTTGACAACGTGTCGAGCCTGGGACGGTATTTCCGAAAATCAACCGACATGTCGCCCAAAGCCTTTCGTGCGGCATACGCACGCAATATGTGTGAAACAGATGCCTGTCGGGACGCAACCAACTGATGCCGCAACTGCATCGTAGGACGCGCAAGACTTGTTTTGTGGCAATATCGGGGAATTTTTATCAGGCGGTAAACTTTTTACGCGCAAAAATTTGGCGGTTAAAATAAATATCGCTTATTTTGTAATGCTTAATACAAAATTTTACCGCCTATTGCACAGATTTACTCCAAGGAACAAATGAAATAAATATAGTAATGGATAAATTGTGCAAACTCTCAGACGAGCAGTTGGTGAAGAATTATGCCGGAGGCGACAATGACGCTTTCGATACATTGCTCGCGAGGTATCAGCAGAAAATATACTCTTATATATTATTCCTCGTGCGCGATGCCGGGGTGGCTGACGACCTGTTTCAGGAAACATTCATGAAAGCCATAGTAACCATACGGCAGGGACGCTATGTGGAGAGCGGGCGTTTTTCGGCGTGGCTTACACGCATAGCCCACAATCTTGTGATCGACAAATACCGTCAGGACCGCAATTCTAACGTAATTTCAAACGATTCGAGCGATACCGATCTTTTTAACAACGCATCACTGTCCGACATAACGGTGGAGATGAAAATGGTTACCGAACAGTCGCTCACCGATGTCGGGAAACTATTGCACGAACTGCCCGGCAACCAGAAAGAGGTTTTGTATATGCGCTTTTACCAGAATTTGAGTTTCAAGGAAATTGCCGATGCAACAGGCGTAAGCATAAACACCGCATTGGGACGCATGCGCTATGGACTCATAAACCTAAGGAAAATGGTGAGCGAGCGAGGCATAGTGCTTGAAGTTTATTAAAAGACGCATTACGTGGCACACGGATGTGTGCATCTCAAACACCTCGAAAACTACATCAGACATAAGAAAAACTACATAGGACATAGGAAAAACTACGTCCTATGTAGAAAAATTTATATCAGACCTGTTTTTCCGCTCTTGCAATATGCAGAAAAACAGGTGCTTGCAATAATGTTTCATGAAAGGGCAAACTGCTTGAAAAACAAGAGGCATGTGTTTCGTCGGCAAGGTGGCTTCTTTGGCTGTGGAGCGCCGCAAAAATAACGTGCAACAATTTTGTAAGTGAAATAATAATGTGCAATGCCTCACGTTATCTTTGTGTAACAATTAAAATACAGCCTATGGTAAAATTCTCCCACTCCGAATTATCCCCGCGCGAGGCCACGCTGCAATTTCTCAAGTTTTTTGCTCGTAATTATATGCCTTTGGAAATTCCCGAGGCCGGTGGCGCAACTGTGGTGTCGAACTGACTTCGCCACATTTTTTCAAAACAAAAACAATAAAGAGATGAAGAAAATTATGTTGCTGGGTTCCGGCGAACTCGGCAAGGAATTTGTGATAGCCGCCAAGCGGCTCGGACAGTATGTTGTTGCTTGCGACTCTTATCAGCATGCGCCCGCAATGCAGGTTGCAGACGAGTTTGAAGTTTTCAACATGCTCGACGGCGATGCCCTTTACGGCGCAGTGTGCCGCCATCGTCCCGACATAATAGTGCCCGAGGTTGAAGCCATAAGAACGGAACGGCTTTACGATTTCGAGCGCGAGGGCATACAGATAGTGCCAAGTGCACGTGCCGTAAACTTCACCATGAACCGAAAGGCCATACGCGACCTCGCGGCCAAGGAGCTCGGCTTGAAAACCGCCCGCTACCGCTACGCCAAAACCATCGAGGATTTGCGCGAGGCTGTGGACGAAATAGGAATACCATGCGTGATAAAGCCTCTTATGTCCTCATCCGGACACGGACAGAGCGTGGTGCGTACTGAAGAAGACATACAGAGTTCATGGGATTTCGCTTGCAGCGGTGCCCGGGGCGATGTGATGGAGGTTATAGTCGAGGAATTCGTTAAATTCGACAGCGAGATAACCCTCCTCACCGTTACACAGCGCAACGGCAAAACGCTATTCTGCGCCCCCATAGAACATGTGCAAAGACATGGCGACTATCGCGAAAGCTTCCAGCCTGCCGCAATAAAGCCCGAACATCTAAAAGAGGCGCAGCGCATGGCCGAAGCCGTAACGCGCTCCCTCACAGGCTGCGGAATATGGGGCGTGGAGTTCTTCTTGAGCAACAATGACGGCGTGTATTTCTCCGAGCTTTCCCCGCGCCCGCACGACACGGGCATGGTAACGCTTGCGCAAACGCAAAACCTGAACGAGTTTGAGCTACACCTGCGCGCGCTTCTCGGACTGCCCGTTCCCGAAATAGAGCTGCTCAGAGCAGGGGCGAGTTGCCCGATACTGGCGGTAAAAGACACGGCTGTGGAACCCGACTTTGTGGGTGTTGACCAGGCACTGCTCGAACCGTGTACCGACTTGCGCATTTTCGGAAAGCCGCGTGCGTGGAAAGAACGCCGCCTTGGCGTGGCTTTGGCCTACGGCAGCATAGGTTGCAATATGGACGAACTTCGCGAAAAAGTAAAAGGAGTGGCCGCCAAGGTGAGAAATCTGTAAAGCACGCCATAAATAAAACAAAAGCTATGACACCTATAATATCACCTTCGCTGCTGGCTGCCGATTTCGGCAATCTTGCAAGCGATGTGGAAATGCTCAACCGCAGCAGTGCCGACTGGATGCACCTTGATGTGATGGATGGGGTTTTTGTACCCAACATATCTTTCGGTTTCCCGGTAATGAAAGCTATAGCAAAAGTTGCAAGGAAACCGCTTGACGTACACCTTATGACCGTGCAGCCCGAACGCTATGTCGAGAACGTTAAGGAACTTGGAGCACACATAATGAATGTGCACGTAGAGGCAAGTCCGCACCTTCACCGCACAATACAGCAAATCCATGCTGCGGGAATGCTTGCCGGGGCAACGCTTAACCCTTCAACACCGGTGAGCATGGTTGAGGATGTTTTAGAAGAACTCGACCTTGTGCTGGTTATGTCGGTAAATCCGGGCTTCGGAGGGCAGAAATTCATAGAGCATTCCCTGAAAAAGGTTGAGAAATTGCGCAGCATGATTGACTCTTGTGGTTCCGGCGCGCTTATCGAAGTTGACGGAGGCGTTAACTCCGATAATGCGCCGCTGCTTGTCAGTGCCGGGGCCGATGCCCTTGTGGCGGGGAGCGCGGTGTTTAACGCGCCCGACCCGGAGGCGGAAATCGATGCCTTGAAAGCGTTTGAGTAAAAATAACCCCGGGCGGGGAAGTACATATGCAGGGCAAAACGCGTGGCATATCGTTTTCGGCGTTGGGCGCATTTCCCGTGCTGCATTTTGTTGTGCCGCTCGCCCTTGGCATTGCCTTAGGATGGTATGCCCATGGCGCGCTCCGCGAATGGTTGTGGGCGGCATGGGCATCGGCTGCGGCATGTGCAGTTGCGCTGGTGGTGCTTGCAATGTATGGCAAACGGTGGGTGGAAAACTTTGGCTTTTACATTACCGCTGTTTTGTTTTTCTTTTTCCTCGGTTTGGGCGATAGCACAGAGGCAATCAAACAGTCGGAATACCCATGGAAAAAGCAAAGGTCGGCTTATGGCGGGGTTGTTGTCTCCACTCCGGCGTTCAAAGGTCGTGTGGCAAGGTTTCGCGTAAAGGTTGCGGAAGTTGCGGCAAGGGATGGTGTGCGCCGTGTTAACCGCGTTGTAGAGATTACATCTTTGCGCCCCGTATGCAACGACACATTGAGGGCGGGCGATGCCGTCATGTTTTATGCCAAGGTAGGTGAGCCGCGAAACGCCGGCAATCCTTACGAGTTTGATTACGCTTCTTATCTTAAACTTCACGGAGTTGCCGGAACGGCTTTCGTATATGGCAATGACGTTGTGCCGCTGCCTAAGGAATTGTCTGTAGAGGTTTTTAAGCATGGTCTTTCCACGGCCGACAGGGTTGCGCTTTGGGGCGGAAAGATGCGCGCCGCGCTTTTGCAGGTTTACCGCAAGGCGGGAATTGAGGGCGATTTGCTCGGCGTGGTGTCGGCGATGACTTTGGGTGAGAAGTCGCTTGTAAGCCGCGAGGTGCGCGAAGTTTTTTCCGGCACGGGAACGAGTCATGTCCTTGCCCTTTCGGGTTTGCATTTGGGCATATTGTTTTCTTTACTCCAGTATATTATTACCTTCGGCGGGCGTTTTCGGCGCATGAGAGTGCCGTGCCAGGTGGTTGCAATACTGTTTGTTTGGCTTTATGCCGTGGTTGCGGGAATGCCGCAGTCGCTTGTAAGGGCATCGGTTATGTGTACGCTCGTTTGCATTGCCGTTATATTCCGCCGCAGCCCCCTTTCGGCAGGAAACCTGTATCTTGCTGCATTCATTATATTGCTATTCAACCCGCTTTCGCTGTTTGACGTGGGTTTCCAATTGTCTTTCGTTTCGGTGCTGTTTATTCTGAAGCTTATGCCGTTGGTTGCGCCCCGGCGGGTGGTTGCCGCCTCGCGGGCCGGGAAGCTTTGGGGATTTATGGCGGTTTCTTTGTGTGCGCAAATAGGCGTTGCCCCGCTTGTGGCATACTATTTCCACAATTTCCCCACATATTTCATGATGTCAAATCTTGTTATGGTTCCTGCTTCGGCAATTATAGTGCCTTTGTCGTTCGCGCTTCTTGCCTTTTCGTGGCTTCATCCTTTGGCAGCCGTGCTTGTATGGCTGCTAAAAAACCTTTTGCAAGTTTTGCTTGCTTTTCTTGCTTTTGTGGCGGGCATTCCCGGCGCGTCGCTCCCGCTTTACCCATCGTTGGCAACCGTGGTTATGGTTTACGCTGTCCTGCTTTTTCTTTTGTTGTGGGCAGGCTCGCGCCGCAGGATATATGTTTACCCGATGCTTGCCGTTTTGGTTTGGATTGTGCCTGTGCAGGTGCTTTCGGGGAGGACTGTGGGGAAAAACGGGTGCGTTTGGTTTTACAACCGGCTTTCCGTAAGTGCGGCGCAATTTGTTGTGTCTCCCGGGGAGTCATATCTGTATTCTCCGCAAAACGTTGGCGATTCGGCGGTGTGGCGTGCCTTGCGCTCTGTATCGTCAAACTATTGGGCAAGGTGCTACATAAAACGCCCTGTGCGGCTTTACGATGGTTTTGAAAACCGTTCGGCAAAATTCCGCAATGGCCTGCTGTTGCTTGGCGGCGGTGCATTCCTTTTTCTCGATGCTGCAACGCCGCATGGCGGTGTGCCTTCGGCTGCAAGCGTTGACGCGGTTTTCGTTTCGCGCGGGTTCAGGGGGAAACTTGCACCATGGCTGGACAAGATTGCGGCACGACTTGTGGTGCTCGACAGCGGGATGGCAGAATTTCGCAGGGAGAAATTTTTCAAAGAGTGCCGCAGGCGCGGACTGCGTGTGCACGACATGGCAACGGAAGGGGCTTTGAACATGCCATTGGGTGGAAAACAATATCGCATGAAATAAAAGTTTTTCTTAATTTTGCATGTTTGTATGACGTGAACAAAAACAGAGATAGAATGCCGGGTAACATAATGCCAGAAGCCGAGGCGGCTTTGTTCTGCAATGTAATAGCAACAGCCGGAAAGGCCGTTATAACCGCACACTCCGCACCCGATGGCGATGCTGCGGGTTCTTCGCTCGCCCTTGCCTCGTATTTGCGCGCAAACGGCGTGGAGGCAAAAGTAGTGATGCCCGACGGTTTGCCCGATTTTCTTATGTGGCTTCCCGGTGCGTCTGACATAGTTTGCCATGATGTTGATCCCGAGGAGGCTGAACGCCTTGTGGAAGAAGCCGACACCGTTTTCTGTGTTGACTTTAACGACCTTTCGAGAATTCACGCCCTTGCCCCGGCGGTGGAAAGGAGCAATGCGCGCAAGGTTATGATAGATCATCATCCCGGGCCTGTGCTTGAAACGGAAATCAGGGTATGCCGTCCCGAACTTAGCTCGGCTTCTGAGGTGCTGTTCCGCATTTTGTGGCAATTAGGATATTTTTCCGCAATGACAAAGGACGAGGCCGTGTGCATATACTGCGGCATGATGACCGATACCGGCGGTTTTGCATATAATTCGTCAAGCCCGGAGATTTATTTCATAATAAGCGAACTGCTAACCAAGGGCTTCGACAAGGACAAGGTTTACCGCAACGTTTACAACAACTACTCCAAAAACCGCGTGAGGCTCACAGGCTACATTCTTTACAAAAAGCTGCATTTCTATCCAAAACTGCGTGCTTGCTATTACACGCTCACGGGCGAGGAGATGAAGCGTTTCAGTTTTCAGCGCGGCGACACCGAGGGGCTTGTCAACATGCCGCTCGTTGTGAAGGGTATGAGGCTTTCCATAGCCCTGCGCGAGGACACCGAGGGCGGGAAAATAAGGATTTCCCTGCGGTCGGTTGACGATTTTCCATGCAATAAAATGGCTGCGGAGTTTTTCAACGGCGGCGGGCACCTTAACGCCTCGGGCGGGGAGCTGCGCTGCACAATGGACGAAGCCGTTGAACAGGTGAACCGCGCAGTTGAGGCATACGCCAAACTGCTTTGATTTATCGGCAGAGCAAAGGCTTGTTACGGTAATTATTGTGCAAAAGCACAACAATATTATTGTCAATTACAAACCTAAAAGCAAAAAGGCTTTGCAGCTTATTGTTTTTAGGTGGTTTGCAAATGGTAAAAACAAGGTCTGATATAATTTTTTCTACATAGGACATGTTTTTTTCTACATAGGACATGGTTTTTCTTATATCCGAATTAGTTTTCCTAAAATGCAATCATGTGTCTATATCATCCCGGCAGATGCTTACCGGGGCGCAAATCCACAATCGTGTATTAAGCTTGTTGCATTGGTTTTGCCTTACTGCGACGATTCAAAAACTTTCCGGCTGCAAAAGGCTGTGAAACTGTTTTGAAATGCCTATGGGCAAGGCTATTTTGCTTATATTTGCACAAGACAAAACATTAAGACAATAATAACAATAAAACATGAAAACCAATAGAAGGGATTTCTTGAAAGCCGTTGGAGGGATAGGTCTGTTTTCCATCGTTCCTAGCAGTGTGCTGGGCGGCAGGGGCAGAGTTGCCCCCAGCGACCAATTAACCAAAGGCATAATAGGAGTTGGCGGCATAGGTCGTTCGTCTTATCATTTTACGAGCGACAAGTATTGCCGCCTTGTTGCACTCTGCGATGTTGACAGCAAGCACCTTGAACAGGCAAAGGCCGAAGCCAGGGAGAAGTTCAACGAGGATTGCGCGGCATATCATGATTTCCGCGACCTTATAAACAATCCCAACGTTGATGTGGTTCACATTGCCACGCCGCCCCATTGGCACGCGCTTATGTCGATAGAGGCAGCAAAGGCGGGCAAGGATATATGGTGCGAGAAGCCTATGACGCGCACGATAGGCGAGGGACGCGCAGTGAAAGAGGCTGTGAAGAGATATAACCGCATTTTCCGCCTCAACACATGGTTCCGCTTCAAGGACACGTTCTACGGTCTAGGCACTACGGTAGAGCCTCTCAAAAAGCTGGTTAAGAGCGGAATGCTGGGGTGGCCACTGAAATTCACAGTGTCGGGAGCGACCGGCTTCACTTGGAAATTCTACTGGGTGGGCAAGGAAAACCTCGCGCCCGAACCGGTTCCATCAAACCTCGACTACGACATGTGGCTGGGTCCGGCACCTTACAAGCCGTATAACATCCACCGTACACACCAAACCTTTCGCGGCTATTGGGATTATGACGGTGGGGGATTAACAGATATGGGGCAGCACTATCTTGACCCTGTGCTGTATATTTTAGACAAAGACGATGAGTCGCCGATTAAGATTGAGGTTGATGCTCCGCAGCAACACCCGGACGCTGTTGGGATATGGCACAAGATAACCTACACCTATGCCGATGGCTGCCGGATAGTGCTCGAAGGAGAAGGCTTTGAATCCCCCGGAAAGACCCCCTACATCGAAGGGCCTAAGGGAAAGGTGTTCCGTGGCTTCGAATGCACAATTCCCGACGTTATGAACAAGATTGCCGAAATGCCAGACCCCGAACCGCAGCGCACCGACTTCATTGAATGCATACGCACGCGCCAGAAATTCGCCCTCAACGAGGTTAACGGACACCGCAGCTGCACCCTTGTGAACATGGCGGCCATAGCCCTGCGCCTTAACCGCAATGTGCTTAACTATGACCCGGCAACCGGCACATTTACCGGCGACCCCGATGCAACGGCAATGATTAACCAGCCAATGCGCGGAGAATGGCATCTGTAATAAGGAAAACACCCTAAACCGAAAACAGAAAATGAAAAAGTATATATCATCATTCCTGATAGCGGCTTTGTGCTTCGCAACGGCTTTTGCGCAGACCGACAGCCGCAACCGTGTGGCATCCACAATAATCGTTGATGGGCTTGCGCAGCTCCCGGCGAAAAACCTTGACACTTTCAACCGACTTATGGCCGAAATGGCGGCAACCGGCGAGGAGGGCGTTTTGCAGATTGCGGGAAACCTTAAACCTGCGGGCAAGGACGTTAAAAATGCAGTGTTCGAATACGCGCTCAGCGGCATTACCGATTACGCGGCAAGCAAGAACGGCGAAAAAAGCCGCGCCGGCGTGAGAAGCGGACTTGTAAAGGCTTACGAGAAATGTGGCGATGAAACCAACAAAGCCTTTATCCTAACACTTTTGCGCCGTGTGGCAACACCTGCCGACTTTGCGCTTTTCGCAAAATGCCTTGGCAGCGAAAAACTTTCAATTCCCGCCCTCGCCGCAATCGAGAGCATGAATGGCATAGACGCAGACGCGCTCAATCTTGTCAAGACTTCAACAAACGTGTCGCGCTGCTCGCTCGCCAAGATAGTGGAGGCAAGAAAACTGAACGGAGTTGAAGACCTTTTGATTTCTTGGATAAATGGCGCGGACAACAAAACGAAAACCGCAATATACGATGCTCTTGCCGTTGTGGGCTCGGAGAAATCGCTTAAAGTGCTGGGGAATGCTGCAAAGGCATCCGGTTTCGCTCCCGAAGGCAGTCGTGCGCTCGATGCCTATCTCAAGCTCCTCAACCACTCAGACTGCAAGCTTGCTTTGAAGGCTGCGAAAAAACTCGTAAAGTCCGGTGCGCCGGCAATACGTTGCGCGGGATTGTCTTTGCTCTTGAAATCATCGGGCAACGGAGCTGCGAAAGAAATATTGAAAGCTTTGAAAGACGATAACATAGAATATCGCAACACCGCCCTTGATTTTGCAAAAGAGAATGCAGGCGAGGGAATTTTTGCCGCGGTTGCATCGAATTTCGCCAAACTCCCCGCCAACGCCAAGGTTGATGTTGTGAAATGGCTCGGCAACAATCATGCAAAGACGCAAGAAGCGGTGATTCTCTCGGCTGTTTCGGCAAAAGATTCCGCATTGTCGTGCGCCGGAATGGAGGCAGCGGGCAAAATAGGTACCCCCAAGGCTCTCGAGGCTCTTATTGCGCAAATCGCGGGAAGGAACGGCACGTACGCTTCAAAGCAGCTTCTCGCTTTCAACGGCGATATAGCTTCAAGTGTGCTTGGCGTGCTAAAAAACTCAAAGAACGCGCATGAACTTGTTCCCGCTTTGAAGCTTGCGGGTGAGCGTCATATACATTCGGCATACAATTATGTGGCAAAACTCACCGCATCTCCCGACGAGAATGTAAGTTCCGCAGCATACGAAGCTCTTGTCGGCGTTGTCGCTTCGGCAAGCAACTGCTCCGACAATGTGGCTTCAATGCTCGAAAAGAGTTCGGGCAAAGCCGCCGATAAACTTCAAATGGCTCTTTGCAAATCTCTTGCAGCCCAAAGCGCGGCAGAACAGTATGCCAAGGCTGCACAGTATATTAAGGGCTCTTCAAATCCGGAGTACTACTATCCCCTGCTCGCGCAGTCGGGAACAAACGAGGCTCTTGACCTTCTCCAGAAGGCTTTGGGCAATCCCTCAACGGCAGAGGCCGCATTAAAGGCACTCCTTATCGTTGACAATTCAAACGTGATACCTGTGCTTTTGGACGTGGCAAAGAAAAATTCCAACCACAAGGAACAACTTCTTTCGCGTTATGTGTATCTCGCGGTTAAGTACGAGGGCAATGGCGTGAGGAAATACCAATGCCTGTTAAACGCTCTCGATTGCAAACCTTCCGTGGGGCTTGCAAACAACATAATGTCGGAACTCGGCAGAATATATATGGTGCAGCCGCTGGCGGTTGCCGTTGAAAAAATGGGCGATGCCGAAGTGGCTTACAGCGCGGCCGGCGCCGTGAAGAACATACTAGCGCACGCCAACAGTTTGAACGCGGGCGCGGATGTGCAGAATGCCCTAAACAAGGCAAAAGAAATTGCCCTTGCAAAGAAGGCAGCAGGCGATGCCGATGCAGGGTATGCTGCTGACGAGATTACCGAAATCCTGGGCAGGCACAAGCAGGATAACGGCTTTTCGCTAATAGCGAACACCAAGACGGTGGCCGCCGGCGGAAAGGAGATAATTAGCAAGAGCGGCGAGAACATAGCCATGACTTTCGACTGGAAAACCGGCGGAGAGGCTAAGGTTGTGTTGCGCTCCGTGCCGGTGGTGCGCCTGTTGGCAGACAAGGTGGAACTTGTGGGCGAAAAGAAGTTCCTTGCCCTCAATCCCGCAGGCGGGTACAACACCCTTGAAGTGCGCCTTGTTGACGACCGTGTGTTTGTTACTTCAAACGGTGATGTACTTGTTGCAAACGCCATACTTAAAACGGCAGCGGGAGTTGCGAAAGTTCCGGTGGCAGGCGCAATGGAGATTGTTGCCGTAAAGGGCGGGCTCGACCTGCGCAACACAAATGTTTGCAATCTTCCGAAAACTCCGGTATATACTCTTTCGGCAGAGGAGAAGAAAGCCGGCTTCGAAGTGCTGTTTGACGGACGCTCGCTCGACAAATGGCAGGGCAACACCACGGGCTACACTCCCGACAATGGCACGATTTACGTTACTGCAAACTTTGGCGGCACCGGAAATCTTTACACAAAGAAAAAGTACAGCGATTTTGTTTACCGTTTCGAGTTTCGCTATGAAACTCCGGGCGTTAACAACGGCGTGGGCATACGCACACACATAGGAACCGATGCCGCATACGATGGTATGGAAATACAAATTCTCGACCACGACGACCCGATTTACGCAGGTTTGCAGCCTTATCAGCAGCATGGCTCGGTTTACGGCATATATGTGCCGAAGCACATAAAATTCAAGCAAAACACATGGTACACCGAGGAGATACGTGCCGTGGGCGACCATATCACCGTTACGGTAAACGGCGAGGTGATAACCGACTGCAACATACGCGAAGCCTGCAAGGGACACAATGTGGCTCCCGACGGTGGCAACCACAACCCATATACCGTTGACCACAAGAACCATCCCGGACTTTTCAACAAGGACGGCTATGTGAGCTTCTGCGGACATGGTTCGGGGGTGCGTTTCCGCAACATACGCATTCTCGACCTTGGCAAGAACGCAAAGAAAACGGCGAGGAAAGCAACCAAGCGCAAATAAAGGTGTTTTCATAATAAGGCATGAGGCTTTCGGAAGCAATTCCGAAAGCCTCATTTGGTTTTACGCTGTAAGGCTTGCGGTGCGGTTCGTGCGGTGGCGTACGTGGCGTATGCCATGCGCCCCCGCAAATGGCGCAAAACATAAGCCGCGAAAACTACATCGGATATAAGAAAAACTATGTCCTATGTGGAAAAAATTACATCAGACATAATTCAAACTACATCAGACCTTTTTTCTCCACTTTGCAACGTGCTGGAATACAAATGCTTATGTAGAAAAGCGACAAATGGTGTAAGAAACTGACTGTCAGGCGCTTAATGAAAATTATTATGCTGCGGTTAAAATGTAACTTCTGCCGCACCGGCATACTGCGGCTCTGCACATTTTACGGGTATATCCGAATTGGGGTTATTGGCGGCAGTTGCTCCGGGCGCGGTGTGCCGCCTTGTTTTTCGGGCAAAGGGCATTTGCCGCATGGTTTGTTGCGCGGCTGTTTGGTAAAATGAGTATATTTGTAACGGAAATAAGCAAACAATACATAAGTAAATAAAATGAAGGGCAAAACCAGATTTCTGCTTGCGGCTGTGCTGCTGGCAATTATTCCGGCTGCGGTTTCGGCCGATGGGATAGCCATTCTTCATGGCCCTTATCTTCAGAATGTATATGAAACCGAGGCCACCATTGTTTGGACAACAAACAACGAGGCCAACGGCTGGGTGGAACTCGCCCCCGATGACGGCACGAACTTCTACGCCGAGAGCCGCCCCAAATATTATGACGCCCACATTGGCGTTAAGCGCACGGGGAAAATCCACGCGGTGAGACTCACCGGCTTGAAGCCCGGCACTAAATACCGCTACCGCATTTACTCTCAGGAGGTGCTGAAGCGCGAGGGGTGGCACATTATTTACGGCTACGTGGCTGCCACGAATGTGTACAGCCAGCCCCCGCTCACGTTCACCACAAACGACCCGTCGAAACCCGAAACATCGTTCATCGTGCTCAACGACATTCACGAGCGCATCGGCGTTATGAGGCAGATGCTCGAAATGGGGGACTACAAAAAACGCGACATGGTGATATACAACGGCGACATGGTTAACATCATGCCCGACGACGATGCACTGTTCAAGGGCTTCCTTGACGAGAGCGTGAAGCTTTTCGCCTCAGAGAAGCCTTTGTATTATGTGCGCGGCAACCACGAGACACGCGGTGCTTCGGCCGTGAATTTCCACAACTACGTATGCCCGCGCCAGAACGGCATATATTATGCGTGGCGGCAGGGGCCGGTGTTTTTCCTTGCTCTTGACGCGGGCGAGGACAAGCCCGATGACGACATTGAGTACGCCGGGGCGAACGTTTATGACGAATACCGCACGGAACAGGCGGAGTGGATAAAGAAGGTGGTAAGCTCCGAGGAATACAAGAAGGCCAAGTACCACGTTGTGATTTGCCACATTCCGCCCGCCCCTAAAAAAGACGCGTGGCACGGCGACATGGAGGTGAAGAACAAGTTTGTCCCAATTCTCAACGGTGCAAATGTTGATGTGATGCTTTGCGCCCATTACCATAGTTTCGCATACTACCCCAATCTTGAGGGTGTGGATTTCCCGGTCATAATAAATTCCAACGATTCCTACATTACGGGCAACGCCGACAGCGGCAAACTTAGCATTGAGGTGGTCAGCAACAAAGGCAAGAGCCTCCTGAAAAAGGATTACACGGGCAGATAGTCTGTAGGCTTGACATAAAAAAGGCGCATTCCGCAAATCGGAATGCGCCTTTGCTTTCTGCCCCTGTGGCGCGTGGTTACGAGCCTATGGCGAATATTGCCGGAGTGTGGCTGAGGTCGGGGATTTCTGCCTTGCGCCATTCCGCCACGCTTTTGGTTCTTATGTACTCGTTGCTGCATGTTACCCCCGCCGCTATGCAAAGGCGTGTGGACGGCGAAAGGGTTTTGAGCAGCAGGGAAATGAACTTGTTGTTGCGGTATGGCGTTTCGATGAACATTTGAGTCTGTGCCTCTTTTGCGGCGCGTGCCTCGAAATGTTTCAACGCTCTGGCCTTTTCTCCTTCGTCTATGGGCAGGTATCCGTTGAAAGCGAAACTTTGTCCGTTCATTCCCGATGCCATAAGTGCAAGAAGCATTGACGACGGCCCTACGAGCGGCACTACTTTCAATCCCGCCTTTTGCGCCATTGCCACGATTATTGCTCCGGGGTCGGCAACGGCAGGGCATCCCGCCTCGCTTATCATGCCCACGGCTTCGCCGTTTTTGAGTGGGGTAAGATATTCGCCGAATGCCACGGTGTCGGCGTGCTTTCCCATTGGATGGAACGTAATACTGTCTATGTCGATGCTTTTGTCAATAAATTTCAGAAAACGTCTTGCCGTGCGCGTCTCCTCCACAATGAAATGCCTTACGCCAAGTATTATTTCGCGGTTGGCAGGCGGAAAAACGTATGCGGCCGGGGAGTCGCCAAGAACTGTTGGAATAAGGTATAGCGCCGGTGTCATGGAAGCTGAGAGAATTTGTGTTTCATGTCTATATAGTAAAGCCTCAGTATGCTGTAGTTTGCTTGTTCCGGTATGTGGGCCACCGTTGCTTTGGCAAGGTTTTCACGGCGTGCGCCCTCTAAATCGGCTTTCATGGCCTTGAAGTCGCGGCGTGCCTTGCGGATGGCGCAAAAATCTTTCACGTCTCCGGTGAGCAGACATTTAACAGCCGCAATGTTATCGAATATCTTGCGGAAGCGCATCACGCTTTCAACGCGTTCCTGCGGTGTGTTTTTGAAAAGCATCAGCAGGTTGTTGCGGAAGTTAAGGTATGTTTTTCTGGGGTTTGCGGCGTTTAGCGTTGCGCCTCCAATGTGGAACACGTAGCTTTGCGGCACGCACGCAATGCGAAATCCCCGGCTGCGAAGCCTCCAACAGAAGTCGATCTCCTCCATGTGGGCGAAGAATCGCGGGTCGAGACCGCCGTTTTCTACGTAAACCTTGCGCCTAACCATTAGTGCCGCCCCCGTGGCCCAGAACACATCAACCGGAGTGTTGTACTGCCCTTCATCTTTCTCCACTGTGCCGAAAATTCTTCCGCGGCAATATGGGTAGCCCCATTTGTCGATGAAGCCTCCCGCCGCCCCGGCATATTCAAAACAATCCATATTGCGGTATGATAGTATCTTGGGCTGGCAGGCTGCCACATCGGGGTTTGCGTCCATGTATTCAAGCAGAGGCTGAAGCCAGCGTGGCGGTACTTTTACATCGGAGTTTAGCAGCAGCACATATTCCTCCTCGGTTTTTTCTATGGCCAGGTTGTAGCCTTCGGCGAAGCCGTGGTTTTTGTCGAATTCGATTAGCGGGGTTTGCGGAAACTCGCGTTTCATGGTCTCAACCGAATTGTCTGTCGAGCCGTTGTCGGCCACATAGACGTTGGCCTCGGGCGAGTTTTCAAGTACTCCGGGCAGAAACCGTCTTAGCATTTCCGCTCCGTTGTAGTTTAGTATCACAACAGCTATACGTTTCATAATATAATGGTGCCTTTGAGTGCTGTTTCCCCGGCGTTAAAATCGCCGAGGGCCACGTTTACAAGTTTATTGTCAAGGTTGCAGGCGGTTTCTTCGGACACTTCCACGCGTATATAGTTGTCGGTGAAACCGTGTACCACGCCGTTGTGCACCGTATGTTCGAGCAGCACTTTTCTTGTTGTGCCGCTGTACTTGCGGTAAAAGTCCTTGCGTTTTTTTTCCGAGAGGGCGATCAGCCGCTGTGCACGCTCGTGCCTGTCCTGTTGCCTTACAATGTAGGGAATCTTCAATGCCTGTGTGCCGGGACGCTCGGAGTAGGGGAACACGTGCAGTTGCGCAAAGTCGAGAGCCTCGAGAAAAGCGAGCGTTTCCCCGAAAAGTTCCGGAGTTTCGCCCCTTGTTCCAACTATAACGTCTATCCCTATGAAGGCATCGGGCATGGCATTGTGTACTTCGGATATTTTCTCCGCGAAAAACTTTGTGTCGTATCGGCGGTGCATGAGTTTCAGCACCGTGTCGCTTCCGCTTTGCAGCGGAATGTGGAAGTGGGGCATGAATTTGCGCGATTTTGCGCAGAAGTCTATGATTTCTGTTGTAAGGAGGTTAGGTTCGATTGACGAAATCCTGTAACGCTCAATCCCCTCCACGTTGTCGAGGGCTTTTACGAGCATTTCGAAGTTCTCGCCGCTTTTTCTTCCGAAATCACCTATGTTCACGCCCGTTATTACTATCTCTTTGCCCCCCTGTGCCGCGACCTCCTTTGCCTGGCTCACTATTGAGTTTGCCGAGGGGCTGCGGCTGAGCCCGCGGGCGTAGGGAATGGTGCAGTAGGTGCAGAAGTAGTCGCATCCGTCCTGCACTTTGAGGAAATACCTTGTTCTGTCGCCGCGTGAGCATGAGGGCACGAAAGTTTTGATGTCGCGCATTGCGCCGCTTTTCTGAACGTGCAGGGCTTCGGCATGGCGGCGTTTCTGTGCAATGCCCTCGGCAATGTATTCCAGTATGCGCCCCTTGTTCTCCATGCCAACCACGAGGTCAACGCCCTTTATTTCCGCCACCTTTTGCGGCTGCAGCTGTACATAGCATCCCATTACGGCAACAAAAGCATCGGGGTTGTCTTTCACAAGCTTGTGTATAACTTGCCGGCACTTGTGGTCGGCCATTTCCGTAACCGAGCACGTGTTTACAAGGCAGATGTCTGCGTTGCCGCCATCGCTCGTCTCCACGCCAACGGCGTGCAGTTTGTCTTCGATGGCGGACGTTTCGGCGTAGTTGAGCTTACAGCCCAGTGTGCGGAACGTGGCTTTCATGCCTTTCATGTCATAATATTGTGCCATTTTTGCGTTTGTGTATGCCAATTTGTTCAGGCATTTATTATAATACAAAGGTACGAAATAAGTTTTATATCAAAAAAAGAAAAATATTTTGCTCCATAAATCACAGACTAACAGAATGATAGCTTTTTTCGTGAAAAAAATGTTGAAAAAAACGGTAAAAAATAGTACACCATATTGGTAAAAGTCCTTACCTTTGCATCGGTTTTAAAAGCAATTGATTGTTTTACTAAAAAAAAGACAGAAATGAAAAAGTTAGTATTCATGTTCGTAGCAATCGCAGCAATGTCATTCGCAAGCTGCGGAAACAAGTCAAACGAAGCTGCTCCTGCTGCTGATTCTGATTCAGTTCAGGTAGATAGCGCTGCTACCGATAGCGCTGCTGCTGATAGCGCTGCTACTGATAGCGCTGCTGCCGACTCTGCTGTAGCTGCTCAGTAATAGTACGAACAAGAGAGAATTGAAACCTGCGAGGATTTTCCTTACAGGTTTTTTTTGCTTTGCGCAAAAGCGCAAAGTTTTTTGTTTTGCTCAGCGCCACGGGTGGCACGGCTGCCTAACCCAAAGTTGCCCCATGGAGGCTGGTGTAAATATGGTTGTGCATGTGGCGCGTTGCATGCGCCCGACTTGCGCCGAATTTGCAATGCTGCGTTTTTTTTGCGGTGTGGGGCTGACTGTTGCAAACAGGGGAGGTGGCATAAGCTCTTACAAATGTCGCAAAATAGTAATTGCGCTTCCTTTTCAAAACACGCCGAAAACAATATCGGATATAAGAAAAACAATGTCCTATGTAGAAAAAATTATGTCTGACGTAGAAAAAACCACATCGGACATAATTTCTGACGTTTGCAACGTGCAGTAATACAAAACGTTATGATGGAGTGCGGAATTGAGTGTAAAACTCTGTAATCCGGAATGTTGCGCAAGGATACGCCTGTGCGGATTTTCGTGTATTGAAATGTGTGGGGCTGTATGCCGCATGGCAAAAAAAACAGCCGTTCCTTTTTTTGTGGAACGGCTGTTTTTACGTATTTATTGATTGTTCTTGTCTGTTATGCTTCTGCGTTTTCTTTGCTTTCGGTTGTTTCTGCTTTTGCCTCAGCTGCGGCTTCCTTGGCTTCTTCAGCTTTTTCTGCGGCCTTTTCTGCTTTTTCGGCAGCCTTTACATCCTCTTCGGTTACTTTTGCGTCTTCGTCAACTACCGAGAAAGGCACTTCCACTGTAACTTCCTTGTGCAAGTGTATTGTGGCTTTGTATTCGCCTATTTCCTTTACGCCTTTCACGTCTATGCGCTTGCGGTCGATGTCGAAGCCGGCTTCTTTGAGTTTGTCGGCAATTTGCAGTGAGTTTACCGAGCCGTATATTGCGCCGGTAGGGCTTACCTTTGTGGCAATCACCAATGCGGGTACCTTTGCAAGCTTGTCGGCAAGAGCCTGTGCCTCCTGTTTGATTTTTTCAAGCTTGTGTGCGCGCTGTTTCAGCTTTTCTGCCAGCACTTTGCGAGCGCTTTCCGATGCTATGACGGCACGCTTTGTGGGGATTAGGTAATTGCGACCGTAGCCGTTCTTAACCTTAACAATATCGTCCTTATATCCTAATCCTTGGACGTCTTCTAAAAGTATTACTTCCATTGTCTGTTCTCCTCATTAATTATTTCATCAAGTCTGTTACAAAGGGAAGCAGTGCCAAATGGCGTGCGCGTTTCACGGCCTGTGCCACGCGGCGCTGGTATTTGAGAGATGTTCCCGTTATGCGGCGGGGAAGGATTTTGCCCTGCTCGTTAAGGAATTTCTTGAGGAACTCGGGGTCTTTGTAGTCAATGTACTTGATGCCGCTCTTCTTGAAACGGCAGTATTTTTTCTTCTTCAGCTCTATTGAAGGCGGGGTTAGGTATCTTATTTCAGAATTTGCTTGTGCCATTGTTTATTCCTCCTCTTTTTTTGCGTTTTTGTTGCGGCGTTTTTCTGCGTATTCGGCAGCGTATTTGTCCAATTTAACGGTTATGAAGCGAATCACGCGCTCCTCGCGGCGATACTCGGTTTCGAGTTTGCGCATCAATGAGGGGTCGGCCTTGAATTCGAGCAGGATGTAGAACCCTGTTGATTTTTTCTCGATGGGGTATGCCAATTTCTTGAGTCCCCAATTCTCCTCGTTCAAAATCTCCGCACCGTTGCTGGTGAGCAGAGTCTTGAATTTTTCAACCGTTTCCTTCATCTGGTCGGCAGACAAAACGGGAGTCAAAATGAAAACGGTTTCGTACTGGTTTGTCATTACTCTTTTTGTTTTGTTATTGTTATGTTGAATGAAATCGGGTGCGAATTTACGATTTTATTTTCATATGGCAAATCATTCCGGTTATCATAATGGGGGTTGGGGTGGTGTGTTGTGATAAAAAGTTATATTTGCAATAAAAACAGTCAGGATTATGGACCCTTTGGTTGACTTTGATGTAAGACTGATCTTCGCCATTCTAAACGGCAAGGTGTCTGCGGCCATCAGCCGCAAGCTTGCCCGCGACTTCAGACGGGCGGGGCTGGAACTAAAGCCAGAGCAGTGGAATGTGTTGCAGCGCCTCGCCTATCACGACGGAGTGTCGCAGCAGGAGCTTTGCGAAGTAATGTTCAAGGACCGCCCCGGAATGGTAAGGCTCGTGAATTCCATGGTTGAAACGGGGCTTGTTACCCGCGAACTCAACCGTTTTGACAGGCGCAAAAATATAATACGCATAACCGATAAGGGCAAACGCTTGCAGGAAGCTTCGATAAGGGTAGCGCTTCAGACGCTTCGCGGTGCGTTGCGTGGGCTGAGCCTTAGCGACATACGCACAACGCAAACTGTGCTTATGACGGTGTTCGAAAACATAAAAACCAGTCTCGGCACAAAGCCGCCAACCGAGTCAAGGGTGGCATACGACTGAAATGCGGCGTTTTTTTATGAATGCGGGTTGCAGCGCGTGTGATGGGGGAAATGCGTAAATTTGTGCGGAATTTTTAACAAGCAAATTAATAATAAGGGGAGTTTCAAGTCTGCGCCGGCTCGGCAATGCACGGCTTGCGTAAGCGCAGGTGCGCCGGGCGTTATTGGGCGGGCGTGCAACTGGCTCTCGAAAAAAATCGGTAATTATGGAAACGGTAAATAACAGGACATTTAAAAATTGGGTTATAGCAGTGAGACCGTGGTCGTTCACCACTTCCTCGATTGCTGTGTTGGTAACTATTGCCTATTTGTTCTACATCAGCTCGAATGGGACGGCGGGCGGAGGTGTTGATTGGCTCAACGCCGCCCTTTGTCTGCCTTTGCTAATGATACTTCATGCCGGCGGCAACCTTGTGAGCGATTACTATGACTTCGTTAAGGGCGTTGACGGTCCCGACTGCGTAAACGGTGTTACCTGGATACGTTCCGGGCTTTTCCTACCCAAGGAAATTCTGCATTACGGTTGGGCATTGCTTGCCGTAGGTTCGCTTATAGGCTTGGCGATACTGATGCGCTCGGATTTCTCGGCGATATGGATTGGAGTTCTGGGGCTTTTGCTGCCGCTGTTCTACTATTTGCTGAAATCACATGTGCTTGGCGATGTGGATATATTGCTTTGCTTCGCTCTTTTGCCCGGAATAGGCACTTGCTATGTGGCCACCGGATGTTATCATCCCGAAATGCTGCTTTACTGTCTGCCTTTCGGATTGCACATAGTGGCGATACTCCACGCCAACAACACGCGCGACATTGTGAGCGACCGCAAGGTGGGGCTTAATACTATTTGCGGCAAAGTGGGGGTGCGCGCATCGCAGTGGATATATTTCGCGGAGATTGTTTTGCCATATTTGCTTGTAGTGCTTTTCTGCTTTCTGTGCGGGCTTAGTCAGTGGCTGCTCATAACGTTCCTTTCCCTGCCCGTGGCGGTGCGCAACCTTAAAGCAATGATGGGCAAAGGAAATGTGGAGAACGGCAGGATTATGCGGCTCGACCAGAGCACGGCGCAGTTTCAGTTCCTTTTCGGGCTGCTTTATGCCTTGGGATTTGTGTTGGGAGGCGTATTATGAGGCGCGAAATGCTTTTCGGCGGCAGGGGAGTGATTGCGGGAATTGCCGTAGCCGCCGTGCTGTGGTTTGTGATGTTTTCGCCGTGGACGGCGCCTAAGGTGGACTTCTGGTGTATGATGACCGTTTCTGCCGTAACTCTTACATGTGTTTCCGGATTGCTTTGCCCGGAACTTTTTAAGGAGCTGCGTTTTGGTTCGAAGCAGGTGGCTTGCGGCTTGGCTATGGCCTTTGTGCTTTGGTGTGTGTTTTGGGTTGGCGGAAAGGTGTCGCAGATGCTTTTTGGTTTTGCCCGCCCGCAGATAGATATGATATATTCCATGGGCGAAGGCACCGCTCCTGCGGTTATAGCGTTTTTGCTGTTGTTGGTTATAGGACCTGCCGAGGAGATATTCTGGCGCGGTTTCGTGCAACGCCGCCTTATGCAGAGACTTGGCCCTAACGCCGGTTTTTTGGTGGCCACCGCCTGCTATGCGCTGGTTCATGTGTGGTCGTTCAACTTTATGCTAATCATGGCTGCTTTGGTGGTGGGGTTTTGTTGGGGAGCGGTTTATCGTTTCTTCCCGCGCAGTCTTGCGGCGTTGGTCGTTTCCCATGCGGTGTGGGATGCGTGTGCTTTTGTGTTGTTCACGTTTTAAGGCGGCAGTGTGCGGGGCGTTGCCATACGCCACATGCAAACGCCGCAAAACCAAGTTCGGAATATTACATTGCACTTGGGAAAAACCATGTCTGATGTAATTTAAATTATGTCTGATGTAGTTCAAATTATGTCAGACCTTTTTTTCGCCAATTCAAACGTGTGAAAAACAAATCGTTATGGGGCTGCTTTTTTTGAAGCCATGGTTAGCACATCCAACGTTTTATGCTGGCGGGTGTGCACTTGCAGCTTCTTATATGGCAAGCCGTATGCGTGGCAGTCTCGCTGCCTATGATTTTCTGTTTCAAACTTAAAAAAACAGCCGTGCAGGTTGTCGCTGCACGGCTGTTTGTGTTTTGCGTTGTTGCGCTTATGCCGGTATTATAAGCTTGTAGCCTTTACCGTGTATGTTTATTATTTCCACATCGGGGTCGGGGCGCAGGTGCTTGCGCAGCTTGGTTATGTAAACGTCCATGCTGCGGGCGTTGAAGTAGTTGTCGTCCACCCAGATGGTTTTCAGGGCAAAGTCGCGCTGAAGAATTTCGTTGGCGTGTTCGCAGAGCAGTTTCAAGAGGTCGCACTCCTTTGTGGTAAGCTTTGTTGTGTCATCGCCTATTTTCAGCGTCTGCTTTTGTGTGTCAAATGTGAATTTGCCTATCTGGAACAGAGTCTGCTCTGTGTTCTTTTTGCCGTGCACGCGGCGCAGTATTGCCTCAATGCGGAATACGAGCTCCTCCATCGAGAAAGGTTTGGTGATGTAGTCATCGCCCCCAATCTTGAAACCGTTTAGTATGTCTGCTTTCAGCGTTTTTGCGGTGAGGAATATGATAGGCACGTCGGCATTTATCTGTCGTATTTCTTTTGCCAGTGTGAAACCGTCTTTCTTTGGCATCATCACGTCGAGGACACAGATGTCGAATTTGCCCTTCATGAATGAGCGGAAGCCGGCATCGCCGTCCTGACACAGTTCGGTGTCATATCCTTTTGCCTGCAGATACTCGCGCAGCAGCATTCCCAGGTTCTCATCGTCTTCGCAAAGAAGAATGTGCATTTGTTCGTCCATAGTTATTTATCTTTTATTGTTGGTAATGTTATTACAAATTTTGTGCCTTGGCCATACTGGCTCTCGGCATGTATGTTTCCATCGTGCAAGCCCACAATCTGCTTTACGTATGCCAACCCCAGCCCGAAGCCTTTAACATCGTGGCGGTTGCCGGTGTGCACGCGGTAAAAGCGATCGAATATTTTGTGAATGTCCTCGCGTCTTATGCCCACTCCGTTGTCCTCAACGCTTATCACAATGTTGTTTCCATCATTGCGGGTTGTTATTTGCAGTTCCAGCGGCACTTCTTCGCGGCGGTATTTCAAGGCGTTGTCAAGCAGATTGAATATAACGTTGGTTAGGTGTATTTCGTCTCCGTAAACTATGGCGTGTTCCGCGCCGAGGTCGGTTTTGAGCGTGCCGCCAACGTTCTTAACCTTTATAAGGTATGTGTGGGCCACGTCTTCTATGATTTTGTTCATATCTATTTCGCGCTTGTTATAGCGTGCCTTGTTGTGTTCGTAGAGCGACACTTGCAGCACTTTCTCTACCTGGAAGCGCAGGCGTTTGGTCTCATCGTTTATCACTCCCGCAAGGTGCTTGAACATGGTTTCGTTTTTGCTCACCGAGGGGTCGGAAAGCATTTGCGCCGCAAGCGATATGGTGGATATGGGTGTTTTGAATTCGTGGGTCATGTTGTTTATGAAGTCGTTCTTCATCTCGGTATATTTGCGCTGGCGCAAAATAAGGTATATCACTAACACGTACATAAGCAGCAATATTACTGTGAACATAAGCGCGGGCACAATGAAGCGTATGCTCCGGAATATGTACCGGTCCATGTCGGGGAAGTGCAGCTTTATTATAGTGATGTTGTTTGGCGGGTCGTTGGGGAAGAGTATCCTCGCCACCGCGTGATCTTCGCCGGTCGGGTCGTAGTCGGCACAGCGGAAAATCTCCTTGCCGTTGTGGTCGAGCAGGCGGAAATGATATGGCATGTTTATGCCGTTATTTGCAAGTTCGAATTTAAGGTTGCGGTCGAGATCGCGGAAGTCTATGCGCTCGCTTATTGGGCGGCTGTCCGATTCCGACAATAGCATGTACACCACATCGTTCAGTTCCTTGTACTGGTAAACGTAGCGTTTCTTTATCACGTCCTGCATTTCCTTTGTTATTGTGTTTTTGGGGAATGGGGGCTGATGCAGCATTTCGCCGGAAAGTTTTTCGGCAGGTGTTCCGGGCATGGTTTCGAGCAGCGGCATGGCAGAGGTGTCTTTTTTAAGATGCGTGTTCACTGCATGACCGTTGTTAAGCTGTGCAACCGTGGTGTCGCGTCTTGATACCAATTCGTTTTGGCGTACGTATTTCTTGGCGTCGTTTATGAGCCCGCGGCGCGTTTCCTCAAATTCCATGTTGTGGCTTACGCGGGTTATGCTGCGGTTCACCGATTCGCTGAACTGCTCGCGCCTCATGTCTGTAACCTCGCGCAGGTAACTTAGCTGGAGCACGAACAATATCACGAAGCATGCGCCCATAAGTATTGCCAATATTATTATTGTCGATTTTTTCATGCAGCAAATATAAAAACAAAGGTATTAAATGTGTGCAGGATTTCTTAGACATTCTTGTGATTTTTAACTTAATTGGCTAAATAAGGAGATGTAATTGCTGAAAAGATAAATATAATGGAAGAATAATTGCTTTTTTAGTGAAAATAGCAATATCATGGGTGCGGTGTTGTGGCGATGGTTGTTAACGTGACTCCTGCGGTAGCGTGCGGGGCGTATGCCATACGCCCCTACAATTCGCGAGATACCGACAACCCGCATATTTTGTCAAATGCGCAGCGAACCGCGCCGCCGTGCGGGGCGTATGGCATACGCCCTGAATTGGGCGGACTTGCAATGTTGCGGCGGCGGTTTGCGGTGCGGCTCGGGCGGTGGTGTACAGGGCGTATGCCATACGCCCCTACATATATACCGCGTGCAATCAACAAGCAACGTACGTCGTTTATATGATTACGCAAACCCCAAATGCGGTTGCTTTCCCGAACACCGCCAAAACCACATAGGACATAGGAAAAACTACGTCCTATGTAGGAAAAATTATATCAGACATAATTCAAACTACATCAGACCTTTTTTCGCTCTTTTCAACGTTCTGTAAAACAATAATTTGCGGAAAAATTGCAGAAAAGGTGTAAAAATCAGAAAACCGGCGGTTTGTAAAAATCGCCTTTCCACCATAAAATTTTGGTGCGTGGGTGAAAAAATAGCAGTCAAAGTAAAAACCCGCTGTTTCGCGGAATCGGCGAAAAAGCGGGCTTTCCTGTTTTGTCGGTGCTTTATTGCGCAAAGTATGTTTTGCCATGCTTTGCCTGCCGGGTATATGCTTTTTGTAAAGGTTCGCTTGCCGGTTGCAGCGATTAGGCTGTCAATGCTCCTTTATGGCTTTCACGCATTCTTCCATTAGCCATTTTGGCGTGGATGTAGCCCCGCATATGCCCACGCTCTCGGCTTTGCCGAACCAGTTGTAGTCTATTTCGGATGGTATTTCGATGCAGTGCGAGCGCGGGTTAACCTTGCGGCACGCCTCATATAGCACGTGTCCGTTTGAGCTTTTCTTGCCGCACACAAAAAGCACCACGTCATGGCGCGATGCGAAAGCTGTTACCTCGGGAAGCCTGTTGGCAACCTGGCGGCATATCGTGTCGTGCCACTCAAAGGTTGCCGGTGCAGCCACGCGCTCCTTAATGTAGTCAACAATCCTGCGGAAGTCCTCGAGAGCCCTTGTGGTTTGTGAGTAAAGCTTTATGGGTCGTGTAAAGTCGAGTCTTGCGGCATCTTCGAGGTTTTCTATAACAATTGCGTTGCCGTTGGTTTGTCCCACAAGTCCCAAAACCTCGGCGTGGCCGCGCTTTCCGAAAATCACGATTTGTGCCTCACCGCCCTCGGCGTATTCGCGGGCTATTCGTTGCTGCAGCCGCAGTACCACGGGACAGGTGGCATCGATGATTTCTATATTGTTCTGTTTGGCCGTGGCGTATGTTGCCGGCGGCTCGCCGTGTGCACGTAGCAGCACTCGGGCATTTTTCAGGTTTTTAAGTTCGCCGTGCCCTATGGTCTTCATGCCCAGTCCCGCAAGCCTGTTGCATTCGCGCCCGTTGTGCACTATGTCGCCAAGACAATATAGTGTGCCGCCCGCTGCAAGCTTCTCTTGCGCCAACTTTATGGCCCGCGTAACTCCGAAGCAGAACCCCGATCCTTCGTCAATCTCTACGTTAATGTTCATTGTGCGGCTTGCCTGTAGCGTTCGAGCAGCCACTCGTTCTGCTCTGCAATGGTTAGCGTGGAGTTGTCGAGCACCACGGCGTCATCTGCCTTGGTAAGCGGTGATATTTCGCGGTGGGTGTCGATGTAGTCGCGCTCCTCCACGTTTTTAAGTATTTCGGCAAAATCAACATTGCCGCCCTTTGCTTTTAGCTCGTCATACCTGCGCTGTGCGCGCACTTTTGCCGATGCGGTAACGAATATCTTCAGTTCGGCGTTGGGGAACACGGTCGTCCCAATGTCCCTTCCGTCCATTACTATGCCTTTCTGTTTTCCCATTTCGCGCTGTTGGGCCGTAAGGCATTCGCGCACGCACGGCAGTGCCGCCACGCGGCTAACGTTTTGCGATACTTCGAGCGTGCGTATCTCGTTTTCGACGTTTCTGCCGTTGAGGTGTGTAATCACGCCGCCTGTTTCCGGATTAATGGTGAACGAGATCTTTATATCTGCCATGCGTTTTTCGAGCGCGGCGGTGTCTATGCCTTTTGGCAACACAAGTTTGTTTTCTAAGCAGAACAGGGTTACGGCGCGGTACATGGCCCCTGTGTCAATATATATGTAGCCTATTTTTTTTGCGAGTGTGCGTGCCATTGTGCTTTTGCCGCACGAAGAGTATCCGTCAATGGCTATGATTATTTTTTTCATCCGGTAAATTTCAGAGGTTGTACGAAAGGTTCACGAGAAGTGAGGAGGCGGCCACGTGGTAGCGTGCATAGCTTGCCCCGAGCTTGAATTTGTTGAGTTTCAATCCGCCGCCGCACGAAAACCCTGCCCAATGTCCCGAGCCGGCTGCCTTAAGCTCGCTTGCGCGGCGGGCGTTGTAGCCTGCCGACAGGTAGAAGTTTTCGGTGGGTATTACATCGGCTCCTATTACGAAGTGGTTGAAGAAAATCTTTCCGAACGAGCTTTTCTTGCCGTCCTCGTTATAATAATATCTGCTGCTCCAGCGCGTGAGGTCGGTCATTGTTAGCGAAAACCTTACCGGTGCGTGTTCCATTCCCTTTGTAATGCCAATGTCGAGGTCAAACGGAAGATGTTCGCTCTTGTTGTCGAATTTCTTCAGTTGTGCACCCACGTTCCTCATAACTATGCCTGCGGAAAAATCCTTCTCCTCATCGAAATAGTTAAGTCCCACGTCGAACGAAATTGCGCACGCGGAGTATTCTGCATATTTTGAGTTGATGAAACGCATTGTGGCTCCGCCCACCCAACTGTCGGAGAGCGTGTAGCTGTATTGCGCACCAATGTAGAAGTCTTTTGCCGAAAGGTCGCCTGTAACCTGTCCTGTCTCGTCGGTCTCGTCCATAGAGCCATAGTTTATGTATCCGGCGTTGAAACCGAGCGTATGCCTTTCGCCCACGGCCTTTGCAAACGAGGCGGAAGCCACCGTGGAGCCTTTAAGATAGGACATGTAGTTGAGGTTTATTGTTTTGTCGCTCACCGAGGCAAGCAATGCGGGGTTTGTGAACGCCAGCGTTGGGTCGTCATCTATTAGCGACACGTTCATTCCGCCCAGTGCTGCCGCATGAGACGACACCGGAAGTTTCAGAAAGTTGAATGTGGACGATTTTTCCTGTCCTCTTGCGGCCATGGCAAAAAGTAAAATCAACGGCAGCAGCGGTAGTTTTTTCATTTAACCACTAATTTTTGGAACAAAGGTACATTTTTCTCAATAATACGACTTATTTTTGCAAAGCAAACTGCAGACGCGGTTTTTGCCAAAGCAACATCAAACTATAAAACGTGCTTAACCCGTTTTTATTATCGAAAGAATGGTGCAATCTTGTTTTTGAAGGCAGAAACAAGAGCTACGGAGCATACGCAATGAGGCGCGATGCGGGGAAAAACCTGCTTCGCGCTCTTTTGATTGTTGTGGCTGCATTCGCGCTTGCGATATTTGTGCCCATGGCTGTAATCAGGTGGCAGATAGCGGCGGCTGAGCGCAGCTCGGCCGATGCCGTGGCCAATTTCTCCAGTCTTAAAGCGCCGGAACTGAAGAAGAACCATGAGCTTAAAGCTGTTGACGTGGCGCAGAAGATTAATGTAAGGAAGATAAAGGATGCGGTGAAATTTGTTCCAGAAATTTCGCCGGATGAAGACGTAGAGGCGCAGCTTATATTGGGTACAGACGATGCAGGAACTACCGATGGCACGCATGCGTTGGTTTCCGTGCCCGACAGCTCGTTGCTTACCGACGCGCCAACCGATGCCAACGACCCCGGCATTTCGTCAAAATACCCCACGCCCATTGAAGTGGTGGAGCAGATGCCGCAGTTTCCCGGCGGACTGAAAGCACTTATGCAATGGCTCACCGCCCATGTGGTTTACCCGCCAATGTGCATACGCGACAATGTGCAGGGAAGGGTAGAGGTGTCGTTCATTGTTGACAGGAACGGCAATGTGAAAGATCCCAAGATAATCAAGAAAGTGCACCCGCTGCTCGACCGCGAGGCGCTGCTCACCGTGAGGCGCATGCCCAAGTGGGTGCCGGGAAGGGTAAAGGGCCGGGTAAGCGTAGTAAGGGTAACTATTCCCATAGTGTTCTCGCTATGATTTCCCAAAAGCCTGCGCAAAGAAACTTTTTGCATATGAAACAACATACTACTGCAGAACTTACAGAAATGGTGAACCATGCGCTCGAAAGCATGGTATATCCCGCCACCCCCAAAGGACTTTACGAGCCCATTGCCTATGTGCTGTCGATGGGCGGAAAGCGGCTGCGTCCGGTGCTGCTGCTTTTGGTTGACGAAATGTTTGGCGGCGATGCGGGCGAAGCCCTCAATGTGGCGCTCGCATTGGAGACCTACCACAACTACACTCTTATGCACGATGACTTGATGGACAACGCCGAAATGAGGCGCGGAAAGCCGGTGGTGCACAAGCGTTGGGATGAGAATACCGCCATACTATCGGGCGACACCATGCTCGTGCTGGCCTACAAGCACCTGCTCGGGGCAAAAACGTCAAAGATACACGAGCTTGCAACGCTGTTTACCAAAACGGCTATCGAGATTGGCGAGGGGCAGCAATACGACATGAACTTCGAAAGCCGCATAGATGTGAGCGAAAGCGAATATCTGGAAATGATAAGGCTCAAAACCGGAGTGTTCATAGCCTGTGCAGCAAAAATGGGCGCGATACTCGGCGGAGCCGATGACGACACAGCCGAGAATCTTTACAGGCTCGGCGAGACGGTGGGGCTTGCTTTCCAACTTCAAGATGACTTTCTTGACGTTTACGGTGACCCGAAAGTGTTCGGAAAGAAAACCGGCGGCGACATAACAAGCAACAAAAAGACGTTTCTGCTCATCAAGGCCCTCGAAACGGCACAGGGCGGCATACGCTCCGAACTTTTGGAGTGGATAAACGCAAAGAATTTCGACCGCGACGAGAAGGTGGCAGCCGTAACGGCTATATACAACAAGCTAGGCGTTGACCGCATTACGCAGGAGGCAATAAATGCGTATTTTGAGGAGAGCCGCAAAATTTTCGACACGATAAACGTGAGTGCTGAGCGCAAGGGCGAGGTGTGGAGCTTCGTTTCATCCCTCGCAGGGCGCAAAATATAATATGAAATGACATTCATAGACACCCATTCACATATATATGGTGAGGAGTTCGCCGCCGATATCGATGCGGTGGTGGAGCGCGCCGGGCGGGCAGGGGCCGAGAAAATCTTCCTGCCCAACGAAAATGCAGCCACGCTTGATTCTGTTCTTGAACTTTGCGCCAAATACCCGGGCTTTTGCCATCCCATGATAGGACTTCATCCCGAAGAAGTGAAAGAAGGCTATGCCGGCGTTCTCGACAGCATGGAGCGCATGCTCGAAAAGCCAAACCCTTTCATCGCGGTAGGCGAGGTTGGCATAGACTATCATTTTCAGAGCGAAAACAGGGAAGAGCAAATTGATGCTTTCCGCCGTCAGGCGGAGTGGGCGGCACACTATTCGCTGCCGCTCATGATACATTCGCGCGACTCCATAGACGATTTGCTTGCCGTGCTAGGGGAATGCGGCGGAAAGCGCATGACAGGCGTGTTTCATTGCTTTTCGGGCACGGAGGATGAGGCGAGGAGATTTCTCGAATATTCCGGTTTTGCTTTGGGTATAGGCGGTATTGTAACCTTTAAGCGCTCAACACTTCCCGAAGTGCTTAAAAGAGCGGTGCCTGTAGATAGAATTGTGCTTGAAACCGATTGTCCGTATATGGCCCCCGTGCCTATGCGGGGCAAACGCAACGAGAGTGCGTTTGTGCCTTACATAGCCGCGAAACTTGCCGAGATTTATGGGATGAGCATTGGCGAAGTGTGCAAAATAACAAGCGCAACGGCAAAAAAGCTGTTCCCCAAAGCATGGGAATGAGTTTTTCCCTATGCAGGAATGTGAAGTTTCGAAATAAAGTCTTAACTTTGCGCCCGGTTTTGTGAACAACCGCAAATTTCAACCGCAATCAAGGAAAGATGCTCGAGTGGTTGAAGAGGCACGCCTGGAAAGCGTGTAAACGCCCAAAGCGTTTCGGGGGTTCGAATCCCCCTCTTTCCGCAAAAAACCGCAGCAAACGACAATGGTCTTTGTTGCGGTTTTTGCAGCTTTTGGGCGGGGCCGAGCAAGGTGTTGAAAACAATGCAACTATGTGCGATATTATAGTTTCTTCAGGCTTTTTGTTCCCAGTGGGTTGCAAGGTGGCGAAAAAAGGTCTGATGTAGTTTTTTCTAAGTCCGATGTAGTTTTTTCTACATAGGACATTGTTTTTCCAAGGTTTGATGTGGTTTCCGTGGAAGTGCTGTTTGCGGGCATTCTCACCATTTAGGGGTATTTTTGTCAAAAACAGGGTGTAATGCTTTCCCACGCAATGATAAAAGGGAATAATGTCGTATATTTGCATATATGAAATCAGGAACAGACAATAATCCGCATAATTGTTTCGCGGTTTTCAACGGAGGTGTCGCAAACAGTTTTCATAATTGTGCGGCAAAGGCGTTTGAATCGTTTCGCAGCGAGGCATCTAGGCGCAGAGCTTACGGAGTAAAGCCCGTTTGGCTGAGAATTTTTCTCAGCGACATAATAAACCAGCTGCCGCTTATTCGCGGTGAGGTTGACAATATATCGTTGACGTGTGCCGTTTCAATTATAGAGCAGCCGCCTTTGAACGGCGGAAAGATAGTCATTATGGCGTGTTTTCTCGAAAGCGCGGAGGTAGAGCGTATGGGAGAAGATTCATGGACCGTATCATACAAGGATGAAAGCTATATATTCCAGTCGCTGCGCTTCAAAGCCGATGAGTTGACCGATACTGACGGCTACGCGCAGACGGTGGAGGCTTTCGAGCGGCACAAGCGGCTCATAGCTCCATTTGGCATGACGATAAAAAACAATACGCTGCGCACATGGCTGTATTGTCGCGACATCGACCGCACATACGCCGGCGTTGTTAAGGGGCGCAACGATTTCTTTGCGCAAAACGGTCTCACTACCGACAGTCATTTCATAGCTTCCACGGGAATAGAAGGATATACCGCCGAATGCGGTGCCGTTGTGGGCGTTGATTTCTTTTCGCGCATCGCAGGCGGAGATGATGATGTGAAGTACTTGCAGGCTCTCGACCACCTAAACCCCACCGCACAATATGGGGTGGCTTTCGAACGTGGCACATCGTTCGCGGCTAAAGGCAACAGGGTGGCACTGATTTCGGGTACGGCGAGCATTGACAGGCTGGGAAACTGCATAAACCTTGGCAATCCTGCAAAGCAAACCGAACGGCTGATAGAGAACATCGGCGCGCTGCTTGCCGATGACGGATTTTCGGAGGGCGACATAAGAATGCTCATAGTATATATGCGTGATGCCGCCGACAGGGACGAGGTGGAGAGTGTTGTGAACAGCCGTTTGCCGGGCGTTGCCACCGTGTTTACACGCGCCAAGGTATGTCGCCCCGCGTGGCTTGTCGAGGCGGAGTGCATAGCAGTGAAGTGAGCAATATCTATAATCAAATAAAAATATCATAACAATTATTATCATGAACAAACTAAAAACTGCCGTTGCCGTGTGTCTTTGCGCCGCAGTGGCAAGCGCGTGGGGCGACAGCAAAAAGGAACGTTGGCTCGACCCATCGGTAAACCGCGTTAACGTGGAACCATCGCGTGCAAGCTATTTTGCATACGAAAATCTTCAGGGAGCGAGGGGCAACGACAAGAAGGCCTCGAATTTGTACCTCAGCGCAGAGGGCAAGTGGAAATTCAACTTTGTAAAAGATCACAACAAACGCCCCATAGGTTTTCAGAAGCCCGGGTTCGATGATTCAAAGTGGACAGAGTTCAATGTGCCGGGAATTTTCGAGATACACGGATACGGCGATCCCATATACAAAAACGTGGGCTACGCCTGGGCAACCCAGTTTGAGAGCAACCCGCCGTTTGTGGAGGAGAAGAACAACTATACAGGTTCATACCGTCGCGAGTTCGAAATACCGGCATCCTGGAAAGGCAGCGATATATATTTCCATGTGGGCAGCGCAACATCGAACCTCGAAGTGTGGGTTAATGGAAAATTCGTGGGCTATAGCGAAGACAGCAAGACAGCTGCCGAATTCAACGTTACTAAATATTTGGTTCCCGGAAAGAAGAACCTCGTGGCCATGCAGGTTATGCGTTGGTGCGACGGCACATATCTCGAAGATCAAGACTTTTGGCGGCTTACAGGCATCGCGCGTGAGGTTTATTTCTATGCACGCCCCAAAAAACACATCGATGACATTTTCATAACTCCCGACCTTGTTAACAACTATCGCGATGGAAAACTGGGCATAGTGGTTAGCGCCCCAAAGGCAAAGGGATGCAAGGTAAAAGTCAGTCTGTGCGATGCGCGCGGCAACGAAGTGAAAACCACCGAGGGCAATGTTGGCGCAGACGGCAGGCTTTCTGTTTCGATGGAAATGCAGAACCCGCTTAAATGGACAGCGGAAACGCCGAACCTCTACACACTTTATTTTACCCTTGTGGACGGAAACAGAGAACTGGAGGTAATACCGCAGAAAACCGGCTTCAGAAAAGTGGAAATAAAGAATTCCCAACTTCTCGTAAACGGGAAGCCCGTACTCATAAAAGGAGCCAATCGCCACGAAATAGACCCCAACGGCGGCTATGTGGTATCGGTGGAGCGCATGATACAGGACATAAAATTAATGAAGGAAAACAATGTGAACGCTGTGAGAACATGCCACTATCCCGACGACCCCCGCTGGTATGAACTCTGCGATAAATACGGAATATACATTACAGCCGAGGCCAACATAGAGAGCCACGGAATGGGCTACGGCGACAAGACACTTGCAAAGAACCTTTCGTACCAGCAGGCCCATCTTGAGCGCAACGACCACAATGTTAAAATCTACAAGAACTTCCCTGCAATAATTGTGTGGAGTCTTGGGAACGAAGCGGGCTATGGCGTGAACTTTGAAAAGGCGTTCGACCTTGTGCGCGCTTACGACCCGTCGCGCCCCATACAATATGAACGCGCCATTTGGGAGAACGGAAAGAGCGAGATATACTGCCCGATGTACTATCCCTACAAAAGCTGCGAGAAATATTGCGAGAAAAACGATCCGCGTCCGCTAATACAATGCGAATATGCCCACTCAATGGGAAACTGCGGCGGTTTTTTCAAAAAGTACTGGGACCTTGCGCGAAAATACCCCAACTATCAAGGCGGATACATATGGGATTTTGTTGACCAGGGACTAAACGGTTTCAACGAGGACGGAAGACCGATTTTTACATACGGCGGCGACTACGGACGCTATCCTGCCTCGGACCACAACTTCAACTGCAACGGGTTCATACGTCCCGACCGTAAGCCTAATCCTGAGGCCAACGAATACCGTTACTTCATGCAGAATATATGGACAACTCCCATAGATTTGAAGAAAGGTATTGTGGAGGTTTATAACGAGTTTTTCTTTCGCGACATCTCAAACGTGCGACTTGTATGGGAGCTTGTGTGCGAGGGCAAGGTGCTTGCAAAAGGCACGGAAGAGGCTCTTAACGTAGGTCCGCATGAGAGAAGGCAGGTAACACTCGGCGGTTATTCCGTTCCCGATGAGGCAAAGGGCAAAGAAGTTATGCTCAATGTTGACTATAAGCTTAAGACCGTGGAGCCTTTGCTCGATGTTAACTACTCCATAGCACGCCAGCAGTTGCCGTTGAGCGGCTACAGATTTCCTACGCTTGACGAAATAATGCCCAAGGCAGAAAAAACCGTACACGGAAAGAAAAAGGCCGAGCAGGATAAGGTGGTTAAAGAGGAGCAGATAGCATGTCTGTCGCTCCGGGCCGCACACACAACCGTTACATTCAACAAAAAAACGGGCTGGCTCGATTACTTCGATATCGATGATGCGCCCGCGTTCAAGAAGGGCTATTCGCTTGTGCCCGATTTCTGGCGTGCGCCGACCGATAACGATTACGGCGCAAACCTGCAGCAGAAGTTTGCCGCATGGAAAGACCCGAAAATGAATCTGAAGAAGTTTGAGTGCAAGGAACTCGGCGATGCAAAGCAGGTTGTTGCCGAGTATGACATGCCAACGGTTTCCTCGAAACTCGTGATGACTTACACGCTTCGCCCCGACGGACAGCTCGTGGTGAACGAGAAACTTACAACCAACCCCAACGCAAAAGAGAAACCCATGATGTTCCGCTTCGGAATGCAGCTTGTAATGCCGCATGAGTTTTCAAAACTTCAATATTACGGACGCGGACCGGGCGAGAACTACATAGACCGCCATTGGGCCGATCGCATAGACGTTTACAACCAGAACGTGGCCGACCAATACTGGGGCTATGTGCGCCCGCAGGAAAGTGGCAACCACACCGACATACGCTGGTGGAAAGTGTTGTCGGGTGCGGGAACAGGCCTTGAGTTCTACTCGAACATCCCCATGGAATGCTCATCGCTAAACTATCTCACGTCCGACCTCGACGGCGGTCCCGACAAGTATGCCCACCAAATGCACAGCGGCGACCTGACACCGAGAAAATTCACGGTAGTGAAGATACAGGAAAGGCAGTTCGGCCTTGGCGGCATTGACAGTTGGGGACAGTGGCCCGAGCCCGAGGCGCAGATGCCTTACGGCGACAGGGAGTTCACTTTCGTAATAAATCCTATTGCAAATCAGGGCAAATAAAATGCCCCACACTTTACGCTGTGCAGCCTGTGCCTCTTTAGGCACGGGCTGCATTTGTTAAGGGCGGTGGCGGACGGAGGAGCATTTTTGCCGCAAAGCGGGCTTGAAACGGCAAGCTGTTGGCAATCAAAATATTACTGCAAAATACGTGGTTTTTGTAAGAATTTGTTTCTCAGAAACTTATAAAGGCGTAAAAAAGGTCTGATGTAGAATTTTCTATGTCCTATGTAGAAAAAATTATATCAGACATTGTTTTTACCATGTCCCATGCGATTTTGCCGAACTTTCGCCGTTGGTTGTTTTTTGTATGCAGGGCGTGTGCGTTCCATGTTGTTTGGCGAAATAAAAACCGTGTGTGTACGGTGTGTGGTCGTTTACTGTTTTTCCTGCAAGTCGCAAATTCTTAATAACTCTTATTTGTAGCGCCGCGTTGCCGGGAATTGGGAAAAAGTAGCTATTTTTGCAGGAATAAAAAGAATATCATCCTGATGCAAATCAATAAGGCGTTTATTTTTGCCGTAGTTTCGGCGGTATTGGCGGGGTTTGTCCTGCAATCATGCGAGGACGACTATAATTATGGAGAGCTTAAGAAAAAGGAGCGCAAAATTATCAGTTCGTTTATAAAAAAAGGCACCACAATATTGGCCTACGATGCCAACGACACGCTTGTTCATGTTGCGCCAATAACGGTAATAAGTCTGTCGCAGTTTGAGAAGCAGGATTCCACAACCGATGTGTCGAAAAACGAGTATGTTTACTTCCCAAACACCGGAGTATATATGCAGATTGTGCGCAAGGGGGCGGGAAGCAAACTGGAGAGCGGCGAAACAGCCACCATACTTTGCCGCTTTACAGAGGTGAACCTTCGTGGCGACTCGATACAGGCGTCAAACTGCAACAACTATTCAACGGCTATACCCGATGTTATGACGGTTTCAAACACACTCGGCACTTTCACCGCCTCGTTTGTATCGGGCATAATGTACTCCGGTTACGGCGCTTCGGTACCATCGGGTTGGCTTGTGCCGCTATCATACGTGAATATAGGACGCCAGGAGAGCGAAGAGGAAAAAATTGCCAAGGTAAGGCTTATTGTGCCGGATTCGCAGGGACAGAAAGATGCCAGCGAGGACGTTTACGCCTGCTATTACGACATAACCTATCAAAGAGGCTACAGATAAACATTTTTCTATGGCATGCGGCAGCGGAAAAATAAGGTTTGGCGTTGTCGGCACAAGTCCTATAACCGACTGGTTCTTGCGCGGGGCTTTGCAGGACAGACGTTTTGAGCTTGCAGCCGTATGTTCGCGCAATATTGACCGGGCCCGGGCATTCGGTGGCAAATACGGCGCAAATTTGGCGTTTTCTTCCATAACCGAAATGGCGGCAAGCCGCAGCGTGGACGCTGTTTACATAGCCGTGCCCAATAATCTTCATGCCCAATACTCGATAGCCTGCATGAATATGGGCAAACATGTGCTTTGCGAGAAACCGGCGGCATCCAATGCGGCAGAGTTCCTAAGCATGGTTGAGTGTGCCAAGAAAAACAAAGTGGCTTTAATGGAGGCAATGCTGCCCACGGTAAGCGAAAACTTCAGAATTATACGCAACAACCTGCCGCGCATTGGCAAGATACGCAGGTATTTCGGAGCTTATTGCCAGTATTCTTCCCGCTACGACAAGTTGCGGCGCGGGGATGTGGCAAACGTGTTCAGCGCGGCAATGTCGGGCGGGGCTACAATGGACATAGGCGTTTATACAATATATCCGATGGTAGCCCTTTTCGGTATGCCGCAGAGCGTGAGCGCGCAGGGAATTTTGCTTTCCACGGGCGTTGACGCGCAGGCGGCGGTTAATATGAAATACCCCGACATGAACGCCACGGTGGTTTATTCAAAGATTGCGGACTCCTATCTTCCTTCCGAAATAGAGGGCGAGGAAGGAAATTTGCTTATGGACGGAATACACGTAATACACAGCGTTACTTACATTCCCCACCGTGCGCCGATGTCGGGGCAGGGACCGGAGGAGGAAAGGCATGCCGTTGGTGTTTTGCCCGGAAAGAGCGATTATTATTACGAAGCGAAGGATTTCATGGACCTTGTGGAAGGGCGGATGTTTGAGTCGGAACTGAACAGTTGGGAAAACTCCCTTAATACGCTCCGCGTTGCCGATGAGATACGCCGCCAGCTTGGCGTGGTGTTCCCTGCCGATTCTTTGGCATAGCCTTTTCAGTCGGGGTTCATAAGGTCGGAGATTATTTCGTCGGACACGAAAACGCCGCTTTCGGTAAGTTTCAGATATTTCCCGCTTTGTGTGGAAACCAGTTCCATTTTACCGCAATCGATATATGTCTTTGCCGAGCGCAACAGGTATTCTGCGGCTTCCGCCCCGAACATCTTTTCGGTTTCTTCGAGATTTATGCCCTCGCAGGTGCGCAGCCGTGTCATCACCATCTCATCGTATTTATTTGCCGTTGTGAGCGTTTCGGTTTCATGCGGCACTATTTTAGAGCGGATATATCTCTGTATTTCCGGTAGGTTTATGCGGCGTGAAACGCCGTTGAACGAGTGTGCTCCGGCACCGAGTCCGAGATATTTTTCGCCCGTCCAGTATGCGGCGTTGTGCCTTGCCCGCTTTTCGGAAAGGGCAAAGTTTGATATTTCGTAGTGTTCATAGCCCGCAGCCTTTAGCTTTTCAACGAGCGTGGCATACATCTTAATGTATAGTTCCTCTCCGGACTCCCGAATTTCCCCCCTTTTCAGTTTGGTATAAAGCGGTGTGCCTTCCTCAAAGCTCAGCGCGTATGCCGAAATGTGTTCCGGGCGCAGGGCAACAGCCGTTTCCAGGTCTTTATCCCACAATGCGGCAGTTTGCCCCGGCAGGGCGTATATAAGGTCTATGCTAATGTTGTCGAAGCCCGCTTTGCGCAGAATTTCATAGCTTTTCGCAGCTTCGTTGGCAGAGTGGCGGCGGTGTATTCCGCGCAGCAGTCTGTCGTTGAAGCTCTGTACGCCCATGCTTATGCGGTTTATGGGCAGTTCGTGCAGCGCGGCGGCATATTCTTCGTTAATATCATCGGGGTTAACCTCCATGGTTATTTCCGCATAGGGAAGAATGCGGAAACATCGGTGCAGCGTGTTGAAAATATCGGTCAGATTCTCAATGGCAAGCTGCGAGGGTGTGCCGCCTCCAAGATAAACGGACGACACCTCGGGGAAACCGAAAAAATCCTTGCGTTCCGCAATCTCGCCGCATAGCCTTTGCACGTAGAGTTTCTTTATTTCATTTGACGAAACGGTGGAGTAGAAAGCGCAATAGTCGCACCGTGTTTTGCAGAAAGGAATGTGGATGTAAATGCCCGCCATTTTTAGGTAGCTTTGTTAAGTAATCGGTGCAAAGATACAAGTTTCCGTGCGCAGCTTGGGGCAACAGTTTTCCAAATATCGGCGCGAGGCAAAAAAGGTCTGATGTAATTTGAATTATGTCTGATATAATTTTTTCTACATCGGACATGTTTTTTTCTACATCGGATATAATTTTCGACGTGTTTCGGAAGAACCAATCGATTTTGGTTTTGCGATAATTGCAGGGGCGTATTGCATGCGCCTTGTACGCCACCGCCCCGGAAACATTGCACATACATGGCATGACATTGCGCGAATATGGCAAAACAGCACTATCCTGTGCGAATTTAAGAAGTCTATTGTTTAGAACTCACGTAATATTAATTGCCGCAGTGCAAAATTCCAAAAAAACGGTTTCAAAAGTTGTCTGTTCCGAATATTTTTCGCAAATTGCAGCCGAAACACATGGCGGTGTGCTTCGCAACCGGAAAATAAACCCTAAAAATAAAAATATCATGAAAGTATATCAAACAAAGGAAATCAAAAACATCAGTTTGTTGGGCAGCGATGGCTCGGGCAAGACCACTCTCACCGAGGCTTTGCTTTATGAAAGTGGTCAGATTCAGCGTCGCGGAAGGATCACCGCCAAAAACACAGTTAGCGACTACTTCCCCGTGGAGCAGGAATACGGATATTCAGTTTTCTCCACCCCTTTTCATACCGAATGGAACGGCAAAAAACTGAATTTCATCGACTGCCCGGGTTCCGACGACTTTATCGGGGCCACCGTAACGGCACTCAGCGTAACCGACACGGCGGTAATAATGATAAACGGTCAGAATGGTGTTGAGGTTACCACGCACAACCATTTCAGATATTGCGAAAAGCTCAAAAAGCCCGTTATATTCCTTATAAACCGTCTTGACGATGAAAAATGCGACTACGACAACATAATAGAGCAGCTTCGCTCGATTCACGGCGATAAAGTAACTCCCGTTCAGTTTCCTATAAAGACCGGGCCCGAATTCAATTCCATGATCGATGTGTTGCTCATGAAGAAATATTCCTGGAAGCCCGAAGGTGGCGCGCCGATTATAGAAAGCATTCCCGCCGATCAAATGGAAAAGGCAAGGGAATGGCACGCAAGGCTTGTGGAGAATGCGGCAGAAAACGATGAGACGCTGATGGAAAAGTTCTTCGACACCGAAAGCCTGACAGAGGACGAAATGCGCGAGGGAATACGCAAGGGACTCATAACCCAGAGCATATACCCCGTGTTCTGCGTTTGCGCAAGCAAGGATATGGGTGTGCGCCGCATGATGGAGTTCCTTGGCAATGTTGTGCCGTTTGTAGATGAAATGCCGCCTGTTGTAAATACGGCGGGAAAGGCTGTCGCTCCTGATTCCGCAGGCCCCACATCGATTTTTTTCTTCAAGACGGGCATGGAGCCGCACATTGGCGAAGTGCAATACTTTAAGGTTATGAGCGGAACCGTTCACGAGGGCGACGACCTTGACAACGCCGACCGTGGCTCCAAGGAGAGAATGGCGCAGATATTCTCGCCATCGGGTTCACTGCGCGAAAAAGTGAGCGAAATGGTTGCCGGCGACATAGGATGCACCGTAAAGCTGAAAGACGTGCGCCTTGGAAACACACTCAACGGCAAAGGTTGCGACTACCGCTTCGATTTCATTAAATATCCCGATTATAAGTACACCCGCTCCATAAAGGCTGTAAACGAAGGCGAGACCGAGAAACTTATGGCCGCACTCACGAGAATGCACGAGGAAGACCCAACGTGGGTTGTGGAACAGAGCAAGGAATTGCGCCAAACTCTTGTGCATGGGCAGGGAGAGTTTCATTTGCGCACACTGAAGTGGAGACTTGAGAACAACGACAAGATACAAATAGTATATGGTGAGCCGAGAATACCCTATCGCGAAACCATAACCAAAGCGGCGCGTGCCGACTATCGCCACAAGAAACAGAGCGGCGGTGCAGGTCAGTTTGGCGAAGTGCACCTTATAATAGAGCCGCTCGTGGATGGCGAGCCGGTTAAGCCGTCATACAAGTTCGGCGGACAGGAATACCGCATAACTCCACGTTCCACCGAGGTTGTAAATCTTGAATGGGGCGGAAAGCTCGAGTTTATTAACTCTGTTGTTGGCGGTGCCATAGATGCGCGCTTCATGCCGGCAATACTCAAAGGCGTTATGTCGAGAATGGAGCGCGGTCCGCTCACCGGCTCATACGCACGCGATGTGAGGGTTATTGTTTACGATGGAAAGATGCACCCTGTGGATTCTAACGAAATATCGTTCACCCTCGCGGGACGCAACGCTTTCAGCGCGGCATTCAAAGAAGCCGGACCTAAAATTCTCGAACCCATTTACGATGTAGAGGTGCTTGTTCCCTCTGACTACATGGGCGATACCATGAGCGACCTGCAAGGGCGCCGCGCAATAATAATGGGCATGGATGCCGAAAAAGGATACCAAAAGCTTACGGCGCGTGTGCCTTTGGCAGAGATGTCGAACTATTCCACCACGCTAAGCAGCATAACCGGAGGGCGCGGCGCATTCAGCATGAAGTTCTCAAGCTACGAGCTTGTACCGGCAGACGTTCAGCAGAAACTAATAGCGGCGTTTGAGAAAGAAAACGCAGAGGCTGAGGCATAGCGTGCAGCGGTAAATACAAACCAATCCAACCCATTCCGAACTTTTGCGGATGGGTTGGATTTTCTGTAAAAAAGGGCAGTCCCACATTGGCGCGTGCCATGTTGCTGAAAGGGTAACCATTTGAAATTCGCAAAATTGCAGTTTTGTAGAACTTTTTTGCAACAATTTGACCCGCAGGTTGTTGCAAGGCACCGAAAAAAGGTCTGATGTAGTTTTGATTATGTCTGATGTAATTTTTCCTACATAGGACATGGTTTTTTCTATGTCCCATGTAGAACAGCCTACTACTTTTATGATTGTGAAGTAGTGCTTTGTGTTTCCTCGAAAAACATTCGTTTTCCTTTTTTGTAGGCATACCTTTTTCATTAGCCGTGCAGCATACCGTGCAATTTCTTAAACAGCAAAAGCCGTCCCGGCAATAAAGTAGAATGAGGAATGCCATAAAATCGTAGCCACTTATTTGTATTTTACGACTCGGGCAAAGCGGAATTTTGTAACTTTGCCGACAAAGTTCAAGATCATGAGAAAGTTTGTATCATTAGTTTTTACGGTGGTCCTTGCGGCATTTGCCACAAAGGCAGCGGCAGAGATAACGTTGCAGGACATAGCCGGCGGGAAATATTCCGCCAAGTCCATGCGCTCGTTTCAATCTTCTCCCGATGGCGGTAGTTATATGCAGATTAGCGAGGACGGTAAGAAACTCCTTTCCTACTCGTTTAGGAACGGTGTGCAAAACGGCGTTGTAATAGACCTAACAACCGCACGCGGCGACAAGGTTGAGAGCATGGACGGCTATATAGTGTCGCCCGACTGCAGACGCATTCTTGTGCAGACTAACACAAAATACATATACCGCCGCTCGTTTACGGCCGACTACTACATTTACGATGTCAATAACAAAACCCTTACGGCACTTTCAAAAGGCGGTGCGCAGATGCAGCCTCAGTTTTCGCCCGATGGCAATATGATTTCGTTCGTGCGCGGCGGCAACCTGTTTCTTGTAAAACTGCTTTTCGACAATTCCGAAAGCCGGGTTACCAAAGACGGCGAGTTTGGAAAGGTACTCAACGGTATTCCCGACTGGGTGAACGAGGAAGAGTTTTCCACGGCTTGCTCATATGTGTTTACTGCCGACAGCAAAATGCTTGTGTGGGTGCGCTATGACGAGAGCGCGGTAAAGACGTTCTCCTTTCCGCTGTACAAGGGCATGAAGCCCGAAAAACGCGAGTATGCCGGCTATCCCGGGGCTTACAGCTACAAATACCCCATTGCAGGCGAGGTTAATTCAAAAGTTACCGTACACTCGTTCGACATAAAGAGCCATGTGGAGCGTACTATAAACGTGCCGCTCGATGCCGATGGATATATACCGCGCATTTTCCGAACTTCCGACCCCGAAAAGGTGGCTGTCGTAACCCTCAACCGCCATCAGGACCAAATGGACATTTACGCGGCAAACCCGCGCTCCCGTGTTTGCAAACTGCTTGTAAGAGAAAAGAACGACAAATACCTGCGCGAGGACGCATTCTCAAAGCTGAAATTCTATGGCGACCATTTTGCCATGGTAAGCGACCGCAGCGGTTATAACGAGATATATTGGTACGACATAAACGGGCATCTTGTGGGGCAGGTAACCAAAGGAAATTACGAGGTGCGCGATTTCTACGGCTACGATGCCGCCACCGGCAACTTTTATTATTCGGCAAATGCCGACGGGCCGCAATACACCACGGTAATGTGTGCAAACCTGAAAGGCGTAACAAAGAAACTTTCTGCACATAAGGGCAGCAACGCCGCAAAGTTCAGCGCAAATTTCCGCTACTACGTAAACACATTCTCAAGCCTTGCTTCTGCACCGGTAACAACCCTGTGCAGTGCAAACGGCAAGGTTCTGAAAACTCTCATAGACAATTCGGAATTAAAGGCAAAGATAGATGCGAACGCCCCGGCAAAGGTGGAAATGTTCGAGTTTACCACCTCTAACGGCACAAAGCTGAACGGATATATGGTGAAGCCCGCGAATTTCAGCGAGACAAAGAAATATCCCGTAATAATGTACCAATATAGCGGACCGGGTTCGCAGGAAGTTCGTGATTCCTGGTCATCGGGTTTCATGCCCGGCATGGTATGGGAACGCTATCTTGCCCAAAACGGTTTTATTTGCGTTTGTGTTGACGGACGAGGTACCGGCGGACGCGGGGCGGACTTCGAAAAGCAAACTTATCTGAAACTCGGACTTCTCGAGGCGCAAGACCAGGTGGAGACTGCGCTATATCTCGGCAAGCTCGGCTATGTTGACAAAAACCGCATAGGAATATGGGGATGGAGCTATGGCGGTTTCAATACCCTAATGTCGATGAGTGAGGGCAGGGGTGTGTTCCGTGCCGGCGTTGCCATAGCCCCGGTTACGAGCTACCGTTTCTACGACTCTGTATATACCGAGCGCTATATGCGTACTCCCAACGAGAATCCGGCGGGGTATGATGACAGCCCGATAGCACGCGCCGAAAAGCTGCACGGCGACCTTTTGATTGTGCACGGCACTGCTGACGACAATGTTCACTTTCGCAATTCGGCAGAGTATTCCGAAGCCCTTGTACAGGCCGGAAAGCAATTTCAAATGCAGGTTTACACAAACCGAAACCACGGCATATACGGTGGCAACACACGGCTGCACCTTTATACAAGGGTGGCTGAGTTTTTCATGGATAAGCTGAAATAAACCGGCAAAAACATAAGCAGGCGCACGGCTTTGGTGTGCAGGCAAAAGAAAATACCGTCCCCGTCATGGCAGTAATATCAACGTAGTGGCGGGGGCGGAGTAATTTTATGGGCGGCGTATTCCTGTTTCAAGCGCATATCGCAAAAATGCCCGATGCAATGAAATTCAGAGAAATTGCTGTTTGCGAAAAATGTTTTGCAAAGTTTTGGTTTTCAGCTTGTGGCAAGTAGCATAAAAAAGGTCTGATATAATTTGAATTATGTCTGATGTAGTTTTTTCTACATAGGACATGTTTTTTTTTACTTCCGTTGTGGTTTTTGTGAGTTATCATAATCCGGAGCGTAAATGCTCGCGTCATAAGTGCGCCTTGCGGCGGCGGAGAGCGGATTTGCGAGAAGTGTGTTTTTTTGTGTATCTTTGCAGAGTGGAAATTTTGTCCGCGCTTGCCGTGCGGCAACCGATTTTTTATGAAATCCGTCAGAAGCATATTTACAGCATTTTTGTTAATGCTTCCGCTGTTTGCGGGGGCAGTGGTTTGGAATGCCGACAACTTTCCTGTGGTTTACCTTCAGGATTCGCGCCGTCATGTCTGCGATCCCGACAATGTGCTTTCTCCCTCGGTGCGCGACTCGATTGACGCCCTGCTCTCCACCTTGGAGACAAAGCGCGGCGTGCAGAGCATATTCGCCGTGGCAAAGCGAATTGAGGGCGGCGAGCCCTACGATTTCGGCATGGCGTTGGCGAGAAAATACAAGGTGGGCTCCGGAACGCAGAACTCCGGCTTGATTGTGGTGCTTTCAACCGAAGACCGCGCCTATCAAATTCTGACAGGGCAGGGACTTGAGGGAACTTTGCCCGATGCCCTGTGCCATAAGATAGAAAAAGACTATATGGTGCCCTTCATGAAGCAGGGCGATTGGGACGCGGCAATGCTCAACGGCGCAAAGGCAATATGCGCATACGTGGCAAAAGACGAAACGCTGCTGCCTGAAAACAGCGGTGGCAAAAACGATTCATCGGCAATGGTGATTGCGCTCGTTATTGTGGCGTTTCTGGTGGTGATTGCGGGCATGATTATAAGGAATAAGTGGAATGGCGACCTTTGCCCGAGGTGTAAGAATCATAGTTTGAAGCGTACAAGTCAGACACTTAGACGTACCGGCGATGGAAAGCTGCTTGTGATATACAAATGCTCGAAATGCGGGTACACGGTAGCAAAGGAGGAAAACGATGACGGCGGACACGGAGACGGAATTTTGTCTCTGCTGCCATTCCTGCTGATTGGCGGCGGACGCGGCGGCTTAGGCGGTGGCGGCGGAGCGAGCGGCGGAACGTTTGGTGGCGGCTCCTTTGGCGGCGGTGGCGCGGGAGGAAAGTTTTAAACAGTGCAGCCATAGAAAAAGAAATAACTAAAAAACAAATACGAAATGAAAAAGAACAAATCTTTGATTGCCATAATCGCGGTTGTGGTGTTGCTCGTGATATGGTGCGTTACAAAATACAACGGAATGGTAACGCAAGACGAAAAGGTATCTACGGCTTGGAGCAATGTGCAGACCCAATACCAGCGCCGCGCCGACCTGATACCAAATCTTGTGAACACGGTAAAAGGATACGCAACCCATGAGAACGAAACCCTTGAGGGAGTTGTGGCGGCAAGGGCAAAGGCCACTCAGATAACGGTGGCCCCCGAAAACCTAACGCCCGAAAAACTGCGCGAGTTTCAAAAGGCACAAGGGGATGTAACTTCCGCGCTCGGCAAACTTATTGCCCTGACAGAAAACTATCCCAACCTGAAAGCAAACGAGAATTTCAGTGCCCTGCAGGTGCAGCTCGAGGGAACGGAAAACAGGATAACCGAAAGCCGTCGCGTTTATAACGAGGCCGTGCAGGCGTACAACCTTACGGCGCGCCGCTTTCCCGGCAACATAGTGGCTGCTCTGTTCGGTTTTACGGCAAAGGCAAAATTCGAAGCATCGGAAGGCTCGGAGAAAGTCCCGGAAGTGAAATTCTAAGCAGGTCGTGGTTATGAAATCAAGCCAAAGATACATGATGCGCGGCGTTAGCGCAATGAAAGAGGACGTTCACGCAGCAATAAAGAATATCGACAAAGGAATTTTTCCCCATGCCTTCTGCAAGATAATGCCCGACATTTTGGGCGGAGACCCCGAATACTGCAACATAATGCACGCCGATGGGGCGGGAACAAAGTCGAGCCTCGCATATATGTATTGGAAAGAAACCGGCGACCTTTCCGTGTGGCGCGGGATAGCCCAGGACGCAATTGTGATGAACACCGACGACCTGCTTTGCGTTGGCGCGGTTGACAACATCCTTGTTTCGTCAACCATAGGGCGCAACAAAATGCTCGTGCCGGGAGAGGTTATATCAGCAATCATAAACGGAACAGACGAGCTGCTTGCCGAAATGCGCGGAATGGGCATAGGAATATATCCCACAGGCGGCGAAACGGCGGACGTGGGAGACCTTGTGCGCACAATAATAGTTGACTCCACCGTAACCTGCCGCATGAAGCGCAGCGATGTGATTGACAATGCCAACATACGGCCCGGAGACGTGATTGTGGGACTTTCATCGTGCGGACAGGCAACATACGAAAAGCAGTACAATGGTGGCATGGGCAGCAACGGACTTACTTCGGCGCGCCACGATGTGTTTGCAAAATATCTCGCGGAAAAATACCCCGAAAGCTACGACAAGGCAGTGCCGGACGAGCTTGTTTACAGCGGAAATATGCACCTTGGCGATAAAGTGGAGGGAACCCCGCTGAACGCCGGGCAGCTTGTGCTTTCGCCCACCAGGACATACGCGCCGGTGGTTAAGAAACTTCTTGACACGATGCGTCCCAAAATTCACGGAATGGTGCATTGCACAGGCGGGGCGCAAACAAAGGTGCTCAACTTCGTTGGTGAAAACTGCAAGGTTATTAAGGACAATATGTTCCCCGTATCCCCGCTTTTCAAACTCATACACGATGAGAGCGGCACAGACTGGAGAGAGATGTACATGGTGTTCAACATGGGACATCGCCTTGAAGTTTACGTCAGTCCCGAAGATGCGCAGACTGTAATCGACACTGCGAACGGTTTTAACATAGACGCGCAGGTTGTGGGTCGCATAGAGGAGGGCAAGAGAAGCCTTACGATAAAAAGCGAGTTCGGGGAATTCAAATATTGAGCATGGCAGAAAACAACAGCACGCTTCTTGAAAAGCTCAATGCGCTCCACGACCGTTTTGAGGAGGTGAGTACGTTGATTTCCGACCCTTCTGTGATTTCCGACCAGCAGCGCTACGTTAAGCTGACGCGGGAGTACAAAGAGTTGGAACGACTAATGGCGGAGAGGAGCGAGTATTCAAAACTTATTTCCGGGCAAGCTGAGGCAAAACAAATACTCCTTGAGGAAAGCGACCCCGAAATGCGCGAAATGGCAAAGGAGCAGGCTTCGGAATGTGAAAGGAAAATTCCCGAAATCGAGGAGCGCATAAAGCTGCTGCTCGTCCCCAAAGACCCGGAGGACGCTAAAAACGCCATTCTCGAAATTCGCGGCGGCACGGGCGGCGACGAGGCCGCGCTGTTTGCGGGCGACCTTTTCAGGATGTACTCCAAATTCTGCGAGCAAAAGGGCTGGACGCTCACGGTGTCGTCTGCCAGCGAGGGCGCGGCGGGAGGTTTCAAGGAAATTGTCTGCTCCGTTACCGGCGCGGACGTTTACGGCACGCTGAAATACGAAAGCGGAGTCCACCGCGTGCAGCGTGTGCCGGCCACCGAGACACAGGGGCGCATACACACTTCGGCGGCAACGGTGGCGGTGCTGCCCGAGGCCGACCCCTTTGAGGTGAAGATTAACGAGGGTGAGATACGCTGGGACACATTCCGCTCAAGCGGCGCGGGAGGCCAGAACGTGAACAAGGTGGAAAGCGGCGTGCGGCTGCGGTATAACTGGAAAAACCCTAACACAGGCGAAATTTCGGAAATACTCATAGAGTGCACAGAAACACGCGACCAGCCAAAGAACAAGGAACGCGCCCTTGCACGGCTGCGAACCTATATATACGACCACGAACACCAGAAATATGTTGACGACATAGCCTCGCGCCGCAAGTCGCTCGTATCAACGGGCGACCGCTCCGCTAAGATACGCACCTACAACTATCCGCAGGGGCGAGTAACCGACCACCGCATCAACTACACCATGTACAACCTGCAAGCCTTTATGGACGGCGACATACAAGAGTGTATCGACCGTCTTACGGTGGCGGAGAACGCGAACCGTTTGCAGCAGACGGAATTGTAGCAAAGCGTGAAATTTGCGCCGGCGCACAAAATACGGGCGGGGATGTTTTTTTCAAAGGGCACCCCCGCCTTTTTCATCCCATATCCGCAGCTGGCGGAATGCATTGTCCGTTTCTCTTTTGCGGAAGTATGCAAAACTTCCGCAATCCGCGATATCACCAATGCGGTCTTTCATCCCGCATTCACGCTTGCGCCGCAAATTTCAGGCGAAAGGGCAGGGAAGGGCTAATCTTTTGAGACACAGATGTTTGAACGGTATTGCGATTGTTTGTATAAGCATTTGTTTTTCAGTGCGTTGCAAGTGGGCAAAAAAAGGTCTGATGTAGTTTGAATTATATCAGACATAATTTTTCCTACATAGGACGTAGTTTTTCCTATGTCCTATGTAGTTTTTGGGGTGTTTCAAACGAAGTAGCCAATTTTGGTTTTGTGATAATTGTAGGGGCGAATTGCATACGTCCTGTACATCACCACATGAACCGCACCGCAAACCGCCGATGCCATATGCCAAGCGGCGCAATTCAGGACGTATGCCATACGCCCCTGCGGCGGCGCAGATTATTGCTAAATTAATCGTTGCGGGTTTGTGTGGCGCAATTTTCTGCCTAAAAGTTGTGTGATTGGATGTTATTGCGTTTATGCCGCCTCTGTTTGCGGCATGGGGATTTCGTTGCTGCATACAATCAAAATGCCTTCGTTTAGCAATCGTCCCATTTCAGCTTCAACGCATTTTTCCGCCGTTCCGCTGTCAATTCCCTCAAAACAAGGGACGGTTTCCTGCATAAGCTCCGAAAAACTCTTTGGGTGTTTTGCAATTCCAAGCATATTGTTCGAAAGGTTGTTCTGTGCCGTTTCGCGAAAGCCTTTCTCCGACAAGTCGGGAACTGCCGCCACCGCCATTTCGTCGCCTGTGTGCCGGCATTTGATGTATGCCGCCAACGCCGCGCTTTCATCCGCCGTTGCGCGGAATATTGCCAAGTATGGGTTGGGGGCTATCATCAATTCCCCGCGCTTTTCTTTGAATGTGTTAAAGAATGTTGTGTTCCCGCATACCGCTCTCGCGATGTTCATGAGGCCTTTCTTAGGCAGGGTGTCCCATGCCGCGTTCTTTTCCTTTATGAATGCGTCATAACGGTCAATGCCGCTGTGCGCTCCGCAGGGAACGCCAATTCCCGCAAGCCTTTTGTGGCGGGTGGGGAAGAGGGCGGCAATTCTTTCGAAGAGTTCGGGATATTTCAGCAGCAGTGTGCGCTCCACCATGCGGCAGGTGCGCTGCGTGCGCTTGTGTCCGCCGAGAATGTGAACGAACCGGCGTTGCCCATAGTGCGTCAGGTCGCAAAACTCGTCGGCTCTGTAACCGTTGTCGCGTATCGTCCCGGGGTGGATAGTGGCGATGTCTTTGCCTTCGTCCCTCGCCATTATCGAGAAAAACATTTGTTCATAAACCACGTTTGCGCTTATGTCGGCGTTGCGGAACTTTTCGCCGTTGAAGTCGTTGTCCCAGAAAAATTTCTCAACCTCCCCGCAAAACCTGCCGAAGAAGTCCAAGTCGTTCCCTCCGCAAAATCCGAGGTTGTACGACGGCACGTTATCACTTTTTAACACACCTGCGAATTGCGCCGCGAGCTTCAGTCCGTCAACGGAGAGGAAGCGGTTTATCATCCCACGGTAATATTCGGTGCAGCGTTCCTTGTTCTGCGCAATAAGTCCGGCTTTGGTGATGTTTGGTTGCAGCGGCTGCGTAAGGTATATGCCGCCGTCAATGTGCAGGAACGGCTCTGTTTGCAGGGAGTACGCCCTCACCTTTGCAAGTGTCCAGTGGCACGTGAGGCAGTCGAAACCGTCGAAGTTCACCACAACTTCCGCGTAAGGCAGCTTCAGGGTGTCGATAAGGGTTTTCGCGCCCTCGGTGTCGGTGTATAGCGTAACTTTGCCGAATTGCTCTTTAAGGCTCATGCAGCTCAACGCCCACGACATGAGGTAGTATTCGGCGTGATTCCACCAGAAAGGCGACTCCGTGAGCTTGCGCCCTCCGCACCACAGTGTCTGTATAATGTTCATGATGTAATAATCTTTTTAATGAGTTAAAAACGGCGCGGGCTGCACAGCCCGCGCCGGATGATCTTTCAGACAGAGTTCAAAGCCAATACCCTTCCCAAAGTTCTTCCCCCTTTGCGCAACTGTCGCGCTTGAGCGTGTCAATGCGGTTTATTTCATCGGGTTCAATCCCTATGCCGCTATACATATTCCAGTTGTGCGAGATATCCAAATATCGCAGTTCGAGCCTTTCCTTATCCCAATACCCGCTTATTTTGAACTAGTATAGGTCGCAGTTGCTGAGGTCGGCTTTTTTGACGCACCTTGGAATTCTTACGCTTGACAGCTTTGTGTTGTGCAGGTCTATTTCCCGCAATTTTGGAAAGCTGTCTCTGTCAAACCAGAGCAAAGCATCTGCGTTCTTTACATATGCCACGCCTTTCTTGTTGCGGTCTGTTGTAAGAACCTTGCAATTGCTCATGTCCAGAATTTCCAAGGACTTTGGGAGTCGCTTTTTGGCATTAAAGCCTCTTACCCAAAAGTTGTTGCCGGACAGGTTCAGCTTTTTTATGCTGTACGTCCTTAGGTCGGGCAGATATTTCAGCCCCTGCCTTGAAAGGTCGCAGGTCTCTATAAAAGTTCCCTTGGGCAGTACTTTAAGTTGCTTCATGCTCTTTACGAGGATTACGGTGTCGTTCTTGCAATTGCTTGCACGATTGGTGTCCGTTCCGCCGTTGTGTGCTTTAAGTCCATGGCAAACGGAAAACGCCAGAGAGCACACTCCTGCGAACACAAATATGGCTGCATATTTGGCTTTCATCGTCTTGGTGTTTTAGGGTGTTGGGTAGTCGTTGTAACGTTTTTTGTATTCGTACCTCACCTTGTCAAGCACTTCTTTATCGTATTTGTCAAGGTACTTGTGCTCATTTCCGTCAATGGTATCCCAATCATCGTAACTTTCCCAACCTTCTACGTTCTTGTTATAGAAGATTTTCACGAAATCTTCTGAAAAACCCCTGCTTTTTAGGAATTGCGCACGCTCCTCAGCAGTATCTCCGTGCTTCCAGGATTCCTTGTACCAGTAATAATGCTTTGCGTGTATGCATTCGTGAGCGACAGAAGCCGAAAAAGAACCGTCCACAGTGCCATCGTGCAAGTAACCTCCGTTGTCTTTGCTTTTCCCTATAAATCTCTTGTTAAAGCCGTCCTCGCCAACGAATTTGCTGTTTATGCTGATTGTGTCCGTTCTTGCATCAGTACTCATTGCGACATTATCTTTGTCTTCCGCTAAGTCGAATGTCAGGTTTGAATAGCCATTGACAAACTGCGACAACAGGTTTCCTCACCGCAGGAGCGAATGTTTTTTGAAGTCTCCCACTGTAGTACCGGTGCAAATGTAAATATGCATTTTGAAATTGCCAAATATTTGGAAGTAAATTTTGCAAAAATTATTTTTGCCTCACGTGGTATTGTCGCAAAAGCCGCACTGCAATATGCAAAAAGGAGGTAAAATGCACATGATATGGGAAAACGGCTCGGGTTGTGCAATTCGTTTTGGCTTTTGTGGATTGTGAAGAAAGCAAGTGCGTAGCAATCCGGGCGTATGCCATGCGTTCCTGTCATTATGCAATAATCCGTCAATCAAAAAATGCGCCGACGCAGGGCTTGTCGCACACGCTTTGTACGCTGCCGCATTGGCTGCACCGGATGTCCGGATATGGTTGTCTCACTTCGGACGAAGTGAATGTGTTGAACGGACGTTGTAAGACCGCTTTGATGTGGGGCTTTTTTACCTCCTTGCCATTCTGCCGCGTTCGGGTATGCTTAGCTGGGCTGCGAGGTTAAGGTCTTGCGGGCGGCAGTCGGTGGGCATTCCGTTGGGATATAGCATTTCGAGCAGGAAAAGGCTCGGGCCTACGGTTATGCTGCCTGTGAAAAAGTCGGCACGCATCATTGCGTCTATCTGCGCGAGAAACCGCTGCATTTGTTCCCGTTTTGCGTTGGCTGCGGTTTGGGTAAACGAATTGTTGTAATAGCCCCTTTCCTCGGGCGAACAGAGTGAGTGCCAGCGGAATTGCGGGTGGCTCTGGCGCACAGCCTCAAGAATGGAATAGTCGTCGGTGAGCAGCAGTACATCTCGCAGGGCGGTGTTTCGCTCCAGGGTTCTTGCAAAAAACGCCGGCTCGTAAAGTTCCACTTCCGTAACCTTGTCTCCGCCGCGTATCTGTGTGGCGGCGTAGTGTTCCGGAAGTCCGAGACTTTTTATAAGCGTGTCGGCGGCTTCGCGGGTTTCGGTATTGAAACGCCACAGCATTGAGGCTATGGCGCGGAATACCTCGATGTAGTTTCCCTCTATGCCGAGCTGTGGTAATGATATGCGGCTGCGCACCTTGTGGGGCGGGATGTCGGATGTGGATAGTGCCGCCGTTCCGTATGCACGCAGGTTTTCAAGGCGGCAGAGCTTGTTGTTAATATATGTTTTCAGTTTCCATTTGGCCAGCTTTGTCGCCGAAATGTTGGGGTTGAGTTCTTTCAAAACACAAAGGCTTTGCAGCGAGTGTACGTTGAGACGCGAATGGTAAGGCTCGCCAACCTCTTTGCAAAACGGCATGAAATAGTCGTCCCAGCCTTTGTTCCATCCAAAGTTTGCTCCACGGCTGTAGAGCTGCAATTGCAGTTTGTGTTCAAGGCAGTATATAACGGCGTGGACGAGATACTTGAACTCGGCAAAGAACCCGGCATCGATGCCTGTGCGGAACACGAGCGTTTTGTTGTAGCTTTCGTTCACTTTGCGGTATCTTTGCGCCATTGCGTCGGCTTCGGTTTTTGAAATCATGGTTTGGGCTTGGGAAAGAGGTTTAACAGTTTAGTCAGCAGCCATGCAGCGGCGATGCTGATGGCGAGGTATTCTGCCAGCATCTCATATACGTTGCCGCCGTAGCGGGGGTTGATGAAGCAGCGCACCACGGGGTGCAGCACGAAAAGCGATGCGGATATTCCGCCGAGCCATTCTGCGGGCTTGCGCAGCCACGCCGCATTGATGTTCTTGAGCGTGATTAGTGGAACAGTGAGTGCTGCGGGAGCCAAAATCCACGCAAACACATTGAAAAGTGATGCAATGAACACAAGGGCGCATATTATATATACGGCGGCGTTGGTCTTTATGCCGTAACGCGCAGCCCATACGCCGAGGGCGAACGGCAGCAGGCAGGCGAGCAGCGTGTAGCGCAGATAATGAAGCATGGTCTGGCTGTTGTCGTTGCAAACGGTTACGGCAGCCACTTGCAGCAGCACGCAAACCGCCGCGCTCGCGACTATTGCCTTTTTGCCGCGCCCCCAATACCAAAGACGGTAGAGCAGGTACATTTGCATTGTGAGCGAAAAATACCACCACGGACCGAGAAGCAAATCCTGCTTGGGAAGTATTCCCGAGTTTGCCTGCGGAAAGAAGTTTGACAAAAAAGCGAACAGCCAAACGATGTTCATGTAGCCGTGGCGCCAGCCTGTGGTGAATGCGGTTTCGTATATGTATAGCAGCAGCACTCCTACAAACATGAGCCGCCAAAGTTTAAGGGTGTTGTATCTAACGAAACGCCACACCGTTGGAGCGGTTGCCGTGGGGCTTGCGCCGCCCTCGTATTTTCTTGCCACTCCGTAGCCGCTTATGAAAAGGAAAACAGCCACTCCGTAGCATCCGAAGTATGAAAACAGGTTGAGAACCATATGTGGTCCGCCGTTTTGCAGTGTGTGCAAAAGGTTGAGAGTGTTTTGTACGCTGAAATTGTATTCGTTTTCCACCACGCTTCCGGGAATCCAGTGGCAAAAGTTATGCAGCACTATTGCGAGTATTGCAATGCCTTTGAGAAACAACGAGTCGCGCCGCGATACTAATGTTTCCATGTGTGGTTTTTGTTTTTGTCGGCGGTCATCAGCGAGTCATAGTCTGTGGTGCGCTTCAAAATGCGTTTTCTTGAGGTGTTGAACGCGGGGTTGAGCAAGTCGCGCCGCGCGTCATACAGCGGTGATGAAATTCCCGCCAATCCCATTAACAGATGTGGCAGGTCGTCGGTGGAAAAAGGCTTGTCGGCGGCTTTGCGGGCGGCATTGTATATGTCGGGGTGCTTATGCCTTGCCTTGGGTGAGAACCATATCTCAAGCGGCACTTCAAATTCCGAATAAGCTATGTTGGCCGACACGGCGGCGTTGTGGTCGCGCCCATATGAGTGCAGGCGGTCGAAAACTTCCTCGCCGTGGTCGGGCATGTAAACCACAACGGCATCTTCGTTCCTGAAACGGTCGCATAGCATCTTAACCACCTTGTCGTTATAGCGTGTGGCGTTGTCGTAATCTGCCACTATTTGTTTTTCGTAAACCGTAAGGTCGCGGCGCGAAGGGTAGTTGCCAACGGTGAAGTGCACATCGTTCTTCCCGAAACGCTTGCTGTATTCCTGATGCTGCCCCATGCCGTGGAATATAATGAAGTTGCAGTCGCCGGCGTGGAATTTGTTTATCTCGTTTATTAAATTGGTGTCGTAGGCTTTGCGGTATTTGTTGCGGTAGTCAAAGCATTCGCGCTCAATTTCCCTGTCGTTTAAGAAGAAACTGCCATTGAAGTCCACAACTCCCAAATTGGGGCTTTTGTAGAACTGGCTGGTAATGAAAGCCACCTTGTAGCCCGCCTTTTTCAGCACCCCGGGTATAAGTACTCCGTCAACCCACGAACCTTTTTGGTCGGTGGAGTGGGTGGAAAGCACGTCCTTGAAAACATTGCTCGTAACATTCCACGGCGTTACGGCATCCTTGAACACAATCAGCTCGCCCGCTTTGGCCATTGCCTTTTGGTAGGGAGTGGTTTCGAGAGTGTAGCCGTAGAGCTGGGAGTGGTGCTTGTTATAGCTTTCGCCTATGTATAGTATTATGTTTCTCACGGTGTGCCTACAGCTGTCAATCTGTATGTTCCTCATGTTTTCTCGCATGCGTTCCAATTCGCCCGAACTGAGACTTAGAAATTTCGTGGAGTAAATAATCCTGTAAAAAGGGGTGTGGAATGCGTGGTTGTCGGCATGCTCTGCTTCATCGGTGTCGTGGCTTGCGAAGAAATTCAGCATTTGCACCTTTTCGCCCGCCGAGCATGCAAAGCACACTGCAACGGCTATGGGAACGGCAGTGTTTGCCACTATTTTCACGCCATTGGGCGTGTTATTGCAAAAAAACGATTTGAGCTTTTCTTTGAATGCTTCGGCAGCGGTGTTTGCAGCGATAATAGGCACATACACCAGCAGTGTTTTCCACAGCGCCCATCCTTTAAGGTAAGAGGCGAGAAACTCGGAGGTCTCGCCCGGCGTTGTTTCGCTTACGAGCTGCATGGTTATGGGGCCGAAGAGCATATGGAAACGTTCGTGCACAAAACCTTCGGCAATTGCCGTCGCATATCCTATTGCGTATATTATGGCTCGCAACCACAGCCTTGCCTTTCGGGGAACGGCGCACAGCAGGGCGCAAAGAATATACAGGTCGGCAATGTTCTCAAGATAGAAAACGTATGCCGGCTTATGAGATGTGGGCGATTCAAGTATGCGCGCCGCCACATACACAATGTACATGAACACGAAAAACACGCATTCCTTGCGAATTGGGGCGGCAAGGCATCTTAACACCTTATATATTATGTGGTATGGTTTCATTGACTTGCAAGTTGGCGCAAAATTAGTATTTTATTACAACAGAGTGGGAAGTTTGCGCATTATTTGTTCGCATGTAGCCTGTGCGTAAGCGCGAAAAGGTTAATTTTGCAGTCTATGGCAGAAACATCGTTAAAGGAGCGCACAGCCAAGGGACTCTTCTGGGGAGGTATATCCGGAGGGGTGCAACAGGTTTTGGCATTGGTGATAGGCATTGTGCTGGCGCGCCATCTGCTACCGGACGATTATGGCATGGTGGCCATGCTAACGGTATTCTCGCTTTTGGCGGCAAACCTTGAAGAGAGTGGATTTACCTCGGCTATAGCAATAAAGAAAAGCGTTGGCAACCGCGACTATAACGCCGTGTTGTGGTTCTCGTTCCTTATGAGCTTGGTGCTATACGGCGGGCTTTGGTTTGCCGCGCCGCTGATTTCGGCGTTCAACCATACGCCCGAACTGACAACGCTTGCCCGCGTGTCGTTCCTTGGTTTTGTGATTTCAAGTCTCGGAATAGCCCAATCGGCATATCTGTTCCGCAACCTAATGGTAAAGCAAAGAATGATTGCCACCTTTGTGGCCGTATGCACAGCCGGAGCGGTGGGAATTGTTCTCGTATTGCATGGGTTTGCATATTGGGGACTGGTGGCGCAAGACCTCACATACAAGCTTATGATAGTTGTGATGTATTGGTCGCTCTCACCATGGAGACCAAAGATGCAGTTCGACTTAAGCCCCATACGCGAGATGTTCGGTTTCAGTAGCAAAATTCTCGCCACCAATGTGCTCACAACGCTCAACAACCAGTTTCTGCAGGCACAGCTGGGACATTATTTCCCGCGCCACGAGGTAGGACTTTATTCGCAGGCAAACAAGTGGAACACAATGGGCTATTCGCTTATCACAACCACCATGTCATCGGTGGCGCAGCCGGTGCTGGCAAAGGCGGTAGGGCAGTCGCGCCAAAAACAGGTGTTCCGCAAAATGGTGCGCTTCACCTCGTTTCTATCTTTCCCCGCCATGCTGGGGCTTGCAACAGTCGCTCCCGAGTTTGTCCCCCTTGCCCTGAAAGCGCAATGGGTGGCTTGTGTGCCCTACTTGCAGATATTGTGCGTGGCGGGAGCGTTCATCCCTGTATCGCAACTGTATTCCAACCTCCTCATATCCCGTGGCCGCTCGTCTGCGTTCTTTTTGGGCACGGCTTCCATGATGCTCATGCAACTGCTCATAATTCTTGTGCTGTATTTTCGCGGCGGCGGTGTCCAAACACTGCTCTGCTTCATCGCGGGGTTGCAGGTGGTGTGGCTTATGGTGTGGCATTTCATGGCACACAGGGAGATAGGGCTGCGGCTTGTTGAAACATTGCTCGATATAGCCCCATTCGCCGTTTCGGCAATGACGGCAATGGCAGCGGCGTGGGGCGCGGCGCTGTTGGTGGACGGACCGGTGGCAAAGCTCGCGGTAAAGTTCGTTGTGGCTGCGGCGTGCTATTGCGCCATAATGCACTTCGCCCATGCCGAAATATTCCGCGAGAGTATAAGCTTCATAATGGGAAAAATCCTAAAGCGGTAAACACACAAACAACAATTTACCAATGATTTGCGCCTTCGTGCAAATACGCAATAGTCAATAACTCAACAAATTGTACCTTGTATGGGCGTATGGCATACGCCCTGAATTGAGCGGTCTTTGCAAAGCGTTTTGCCTTGTCGCGATGCTGCCGCGCCGGTTTGCTGTATGGTTCGTGCGGCGGTGTACAGGGCGTGTGCCATACACCACTACAATTTCCGCAAAACCAAAGCCGGGAAAATTACGTAGGACATGGAAAAAACTACATCCTATGTAGAAAAAAATATGTCTGACATAATTTAAATTACATCCTATATAGTTTTTCCCTCCTCGCAACCTGCCGCGTCCGGTATTCGTTGCACGTTGATAATTTT